>Ga0307509_10000070_pt1 | contig 141228 bp, 101 predicted proteins | sample 10_EM_MG_FD_202245 | JGI IMG/M metagenome (GOLD analysis project Ga0307509, IMG submission 202245) | Populus trichocarpa ectomycorrhiza microbial communities from riparian zone in the Pacific Northwest, United States - 10_EM | ecosystem: Host-associated > Plants > Roots > Unclassified... | reverse complement strand
CACCTGCGCCCGATCGATCCGTACCGCCAGCGCGTGGAGGAGCGGCTCTACCCGCCAGCTGCGCCGGTCGGCTGAAGAGCAGACCGGTCGACTGTCAGTTTTCTACGGAATCACGTGGCCGTCGACAGCCTCGCGAAGGCTGGCCAATCGAGCGCCCCTGCCTTCGCCTTTTCGCGCGTTTCCACGAAGGTCGGACCGCCTACGGTAAACTCCCGCGCCGTTGCTCCTGGGACCCCAAGATCGACCGATTTCACCCGTTTGCTATCGGAACCATCGGAACCCCAAGTCGGTCTGGGCCGGATCGTGTCGGAGGTCCGTGCCATCCTGGCGCCGTGCTTCACGCGATCCAGCGGCGTTACAGGGCGGAGGATCTGATCCGTCGCCGCCGCTCCGACGAGCAAGCACGCATCGCGTCGGCGCAGCGGCAGGGCCGGATCGATCCGAATCCACACCAGGTCGACGCCGTCATGTTCGCTCTGGGCCGCATCCCCGAAGGGGGCTGCATTCTCGCCGACGAGGTGGGGCTTGGGAAAACGATCGAAGCCGGGCTGGTCCTTGCTCAGCTGTGGGCCGAGGGAAAACGCCGGCTCCTGATCATCGTTCCCAAGCCTCTCATCGGGCAGTGGCAGGACGAGCTGTTCTCACTGTTCGGGATCGCGGGGCGAATCGGTAGTGCTCGTCCAGACTCGTTCGACGGCCCAGGTGTGTTCTTCGTCGGGCGTGAGCTCGCCGGGACCGAGACCGTCTCGCGCATTCTCGGGGCGGGGGCCCCGTTCGACCTCGTCGTGATCGACGAGGCGCACGAGCGTTTTGCGGGCATCTACCATCGCTACGACAAGCTCGGTGGATACAAGGACGAGTCGAACGAGGCCCTGATCGCGCAACGCGTTCGCGATGCGATCGGGGCGGCGCCGGTTCTTCTCCTGACCGCAACCCCGCTCCAGAACTCGCTCGCCGAGCTGTGGGGACTCGTGCAGTACGTCGAGCCGACGGGCACCCTGTTCGGAAGTCTCGAGACGTTCCGTAAGGTCTTCTGTCCGGGGAACGACGCGAAGATCGCGGATGGCCAGGAGGACGAGCTTCGGCGGCGCATGGCAGCGGTCTGTCAACGCACGCTCCGACGACAGGCGCAGCCATTCCTCGAAAAGCCCTTCGTCCACCGCCACTGCAAGCTCTTCGATTACGCCATGGCGCCCGCGGAGCACGACTTGTACGACGACGTCACACGCTGGCTGCTCGAACCCGACCTGTGCTCGTTCGCAGGTGGTGCACGCCACCTCCTGCTGCTCGGGTTCCATCGCCGCATGGCCTCATCGACGGCTGCGCTCGCAACGAGCCTGGAGCGCGTTTGCGAGCACCTCGAACGCATACTTCAGGGCGACATCACAGGCGAACTCGCGGTCAGTGAGATTCTCGCGGACCTCGAAGAGGATCTCGAGGACATCGATGTCCCGACGCCCGATGCCACGCGTGCGCCGCCCGATCCGGTCCGTGTCCGGGCCGAACTCGAGCGCGTGCGAACGTTCGCCGGCCGGGCGCGCCGACTTGGTGCGGGCGCGAAAGCCGACGCGCTCTTGCAAGCGTTCAAGAGCCTCGGGGATCGCAAGGTTCTCGTTTTCACCGAATCGATCGCGACCCAGAACTTCTTGTGCGAGTTGCTAACGACCAACGGGTTCAGCCCGACCGACGTGACGCTGTTCCGCGGGACGAACGATTCGTCGCGGGCGAAGGAAGCGCTCGAACGCTGGTACAGCGAGAGTCCCCCTCGCGAGAAGGTCGCTCGGGACATCGCCATGCGCCTCGCACTCGTCCACGAGTTCAAGACGCGATCTCGAATCATGATCGCGACCGAGGCCGGCGCGAAGGGGCTCAACCTCCAGTTCTGTAGCGTTGTCGTCAACTACGACCTTCCCTGGAATCCGCAGCGGATCGAACAACGCATCGGGCGCTGCCATCGCTACGGCCAGGAGCACGACGTCACCGTCGTCAACTTCATCTCCGCCGACAACGACGCCGATCGGGTCATGTTCGAGATCCTCGCGCGCAAGCTCGACCTGTTCGGACGGGTGCTGGACGCCTCCGATCACGTGCTTCACGAGCCGACGACCGACGCGCCCGAGGCAATCGCCGGCTCCCTGGGCCTCGCGGTGGAGCGCGCCTTCCAGCGCATCCATGAACAGGCGCGCTCGAAGGATCAGATGGTCCGAGATCTCGAGGGCTTCCGCGACGACGTCGATGCGCGCCGCCAGACGGTTGAAGACGGATGGCGCCGCGCCGCCGGGCTCATCCAGAGCCGTCTCGATGGAGACGTGCAGCGTGTCTTCAGACGGATTCTCGACGACCTCCCGGAGAGCCTCGCGGCTGTCGACCGCGCCGTCGATAGCGTCGTCAGCAGCTATCTCGAAGTCCACGACATCCAACACAGTCGTGACGAGGCGAACGGCAGGATCCTCGTCGAGTTGGACGGGAGGCGGTTCGTGATTGGCAGCGCGAAGGGGCTGGAGGGCGTCGAGTCGCTTCACCTCGGACATCCGCTCGTCGCAGCGGCCGTCGCCGACGCGCGGCGCCCTGAGGATCGGCCGCAGGCAGTTCGCGTCGACATCGCCGATGCGTCGCCGGGACTCCGGGCCGTGCACACGAAACGCGGGCGCCTGGTCGTGGCACGCGTCGGGTATGCCGGGTTCGAGCCGGTGGATCGCCTCGTGGCGCTTGCCGCCACGGACCGCGAGGTGCTTGACCCTGCGCTTGCGCTGGAGCTGCTCGAACGCCCAATGAAGGCAATGCCATGGACGGCGTCGGCCGTGCCCAGCGAGCGAATGGACGACCTCCTCGAGGAAGCCGTGTTCCTCGATCAAGAGGATGTCGAAGCGACGGAACGCGTGCGGTTCGACGAGGCACTTGGCCGCTTGGAGAGATCGGTCGAGGATCGTGTGCTGATCTTGCGTCGGCGGTACACGGATCTCGAACGACGACAGGCGAGTGCGATCGCCGAACGCGATCGAGCCCTCTCGGCCGATGCGCGCGCGTCCGCCGAACGCGCCTTGATCCGACTCGACTCGGAAGGAAACGAGCTCGAGTTGGCCCTCGCCGAGCTCGACCAGCGAACCGACGACGCGTACCAGAAGCGGCGTGATGCCATCACGCTTCGTCGCGCACCGGCACCTTCGGTGGAGCGAATCATCGACGTGGAGTTCGAGCTCTCGTGAGCGCGGAGGACGATGTGGCGTTTCGACTCCTACATACTGCCGACTGGCATCTCGGGAAATCGTTCCCGTCATTCGAAGGCGAGTCCCAGAAGAAGCTCAGGCGTGCACGGCTGGAGGTGCTGACTGAAGTCTTTGCCGCGGCAACACGGAACGTCGTCGACGCCGTGCTCTGTGCAGGCGACCTCTTCGACAACCCAGACCCGGGGCCGGACTGGTGGCGAGGACTCCTGGAAATCCTCGCAAAGTTGCCTGCCAACTTCCCCCCGGTGTTCCTGTTGCCTGGAAATCACGACCCTCTACTCGCCGAATCGGTCTGGGCGCCAGGCCACTCGTTTCGGCTCGGGCTTCCGGCATTCGTCCGCGTAGTCGACCGCGATGATTTCTGTGAGGAGATCAAGCCGGGCCTCCTCCTGTACGCCGTTCCGTGCGCATCGAAGGCCGGCGCGAGTGACCCGGTGGAGAAGATCCCATCGCGACGCGCTGGCGATGACTCAGTGCGCGTCGGGCTCGTCCACGGAACCACGTTCGACCTCCCGAACTGCGATATGTGGTTTCCGATTCGAGCCGATGGTGCGCGCACACGCGGCCTCGACTACCTCGCGATCGGCGACACCCACGGTTATCGAGTCGTGCAGGACAATCCTCCGGTCGTCTATCCTGGCGCCCCGGAAGCCACGTCGTTCGACGAGGTCGATCCGGGCAACGTCGTGCTCGCATGCTTTTCGCGGAGCCGAGGCCGTCCGTTGCTGCGGAAGGTTCCGGTTGCGCGCTGGCGGTGGCGCGACCAACTGATCCGCGACCTCCCGACGCTTCGGGCCCTCGCTGCTGAGGATCTACGAGCGACGGTGCTCCGGCTCGCCTTCGACCTCGACGTCGATCTGAAAGAGCGCGACGAGGTGCAACAGATCCTGGACGATCTGATCGGAAACGAAGCAAAGCACGGGCGCGCAGGCGTCGTCACGGCCGACGTAGCCGGGATCCGGATCCGGATCACCTCCCTCGCGGATGCGTTCCCCCCGAACCTGCCGCCGGTGCTCCAAACCGCGATCGAGGCACTCCAGGCCCTCGCCGGCGGTGACGAGGTGGATGTCGCTCGACGCGCACGCCTCGCGCTCTACAAGCTCTTGACACTCACTCAACCCCGGAGCGCGCGCTGATGGAGTTCGTTTCCCTCGAGCTCGAGCACTTCGGGTGTGTGGCGAAGGCGGCGCTCGCCTTCAAGCCGGGGCTGAACGTGCTGTATGGCGCGAACGAGGTCGGCAAGTCGTCGATCGCGCGTGCGATCCGCTTCGCGCTCTTGCTTCCGACGACATCAAACGCGGCCGAGCCGTGGGTCCCGTGGGCCGCGAGCGGCCCCCCGACGGTCGTGCTGGCGTTCAAGAAGAGCGCAACGGAGTACTACCGTGTGAAGAAGATCTTCGGCACGACTACGGCGTCGCTGGAGCGGTCGTCCGACGGCGTGGCCTGGTCTGGGTTCGCGCGTGCACGGGACGTCGAAGGGCACCTCCGCGGCCTTCTCCAGTGGGGGATCCCGGAGCCCGGTGGTGCGAAGGCGCCGAAGGGTCTTCCGGAGAGCTTTCTCGCGAGCGCGTTGCTCGCCGATCAGGACACAGTCACCGACGTCTTTGCTCACACCCTCGATGCGGACGGCGTTGATTCTGGACGCTCGCGGATTCGTGCAGCGCTCTCCGCGATCGCCCAGGACCCTCTGTTCAAGTCTGCACTAGACGCTGCACAAGCGCGCGCCGACCAAGCGTTCGCGCCGGGTGGAGGCCGAAAACGTGGCGTGAAGGATCCGTTTCGGAAGATGGCGGACGAGATCGTGGCGCGCCGCGATGCGCACGACGCTGCGGTGCAGGACGCGACGGCAAGCCGTGCACTCGCGCAACGAGTCGGGGAGCTCCAACATGACGCCGCTCGGGCCGAGGGCGAGCGACACGCGGCAGGCGAGCGGCGCGAGACGCTTCAGGAACGCCAGGGACGACATCAAGCACTGGTCGCCGCGGCGACCGCGCATGAGCACGGCCAGACGCTCGCCCGCGCGGTGACCGAGGCGACCTTGAAGGTCACGGCTGCGAACCAAGTGTTGCACGAGTGGGTCCCCCGGATCCCGTCGCTCCGCAAAGCGGAGGAGGACACGCGAACAGCCCTTGAGGAGACAACCGCGAGGGCCGCAGCGGCGAGGGAGAAGCGGCGTAGCGAGCTCGCCCAGGAGGAGACCGCCACGTTGCGTGCGCGCGAGGCGCTTCGCGTGCGCCGTGAAACGGTGGATGGAGCCCTGGCGTTGCTCAAGGCGAACGAGTTCGGCGCGGAGGCCGCGATCCTTGTCGAGCAGATCTCCAAGCTCGACGCCGAGATCGCGACGTTGGAGTCGGTCGACCTGTGGCTCGAGCTTCGGAACGCGCAGCTGGCGCTGGCCGACGTCGACCGGCGGGAGAACGAGGGTATCGACCTCCTTGCGAAGGCGACCGGCCTCAGGACGCGCGCCGCGACCGAGTGGCCATCCCCGGAGTCCGCCCTGTTGCCCGCTCCCAAGCAACTCGACGAGCTGCGTCGGCTACGCACCAAACTGGATGTGGCCGAAGGAAAGCTGGCCGTTGGGATCTCCGTCGCGGTACGCGGCGGATCGTCCGCGATGGTTGGTGTCGACGACGGGCTTGCGTCCGAGCGGAGCTCGCCATTCTCGGTCGAGGCGAGCGCCTCGGCCATCATCAGGTTGCCCGACGGTGTGGAAGTCACCGTGCGAGGTGGGCGCGCGGATGATCGCGCGAGCGTCGAGAGTCTCCGGGCCCAATGGCGCGAGGCGAGTGCAGACTTGTTCGCTGCCGTGCATGCCCGCGACCTCGACGCTCTCGAAGAGGCGTGCCGGACGGATGGCGAGCGCAAAGCGAGGGCCGAGGCGCTCGGCCGAGACGCAGCTATGCTTGATGCGAAGAGAACAGCGCTCGGGGATGTAAATGCAGATCGGGGCCTGCACTCGTCACGCGTTGGCGAGCTGGAGATCCGGCTTGGTGACGCCGACCGCGCCGCAGTTGAAGCCGCCTTCGCGAGACACGGAGCTGGGGCGCGAGGTGTACGGACGCAGAAGGGCGCCGAGCGCGAATCGAAACGCGAGGCGGTGGCGACTAAGCGAGGGCAGGAAGCGAGTCTTCGGCAGCAGGCAAGTGCCCATGCAGGCGATCGCCTGATCACGGACGCGGTGGCCCAGTTGGCAGCTGTCCAGGCCGTAGGTCAGGAGCTCGACGCACGAGAAGCTCGACTCGTCGCCGACCGTCGCGTGCTCGATGCCCCTGTCGATGCGCGAGACGCTCTCGCCGAAGCAGCCGGTGCCGCGCGGCAGGCGCTCCAGGACGCCGTCGGAAAGATCGCAAGCGCAACGAGCGAGCGAGACGTGTGGGGCGCGCGACTGCAAGAACGTAGCGTCGCTGCTTCGACGATCGATCTCGACGTGCTCAAGCTGGCTGAAGCAGAGGCACGAGCCGCCGCCGGCGAGAATAGCCGCGCGGTCGACCATGCGGCGATCGCTGCTGCGAGCACTGCAGAGACGACGGCGCGGATGAAACACGAGGCGATCGGGGGCGAGCTTCTCAAGGCCGAAGGCGCACTTCTTGCGAGTGGTGGGGCGGCGGCGGACGAGCTGGTCCGCGACTTCGAAGTCGCGCTGACCCGCGCCTACGAAAAGCAGGCCGCGCTCGAAGACGACTACGAGGCGTGGAAGCTTCTCGCAGACACACTGAAGGACGCGGAGCGAAGCCAGTCAACGCATCTCGGCAACGTCCTCGCGCCTGAGCTCACCACTCGGTTCCAGGCGCTCGTCGGCGCACGATACACGGGTGTGACGCTCGGTCCACACCTGGGCCTGGATGGGATCGATGCTGCCGGCGGCCGACGGGATCTCGAGCGGTTGTCGATCGGTACCCGCGAGCAGCTCTCGACCCTCTTTCGTCTCTGTCTCGCGGAGCGTCTGGGGTCGGCCCTGCTTCTCGATGACCAACTCGTTCAGAGCGACCCCGATCGGCTGCGCTGGTTCCGTCGCGCGTTGCGAGAGACCGCGAAGACCGGCATCCAGATCGTGGTCCTCACGTGCCGACCGGATGATTATCTCGAGCCCGCCGAGATCCCGCCACCGCACGTCGTCGACCTCGGCGTCTCGGTGACGGGAACCGCGGTGTCAACAACGTGAGCGATACGATCGACGACGAATACGAGGCGCTCGTGCGACGAGCAGCGCTGCACCAGCAACGAGCTCCGATCGAGGAACAGGCGCGCCTTGCACGGGGACGCGGAGATCTGGCTGAAGCTGCGCGTTTGTGGCGTCAGGCCCTCGACCTCGCGAGACAAGGCGAGGAGGACATGTCGTGTTGGTATGTCGAAGGACAGCTCGCTGATGCCTTGCTCGAAGCTGGCGAGACGGGCGAGGCGAAGCGGGTTCTCGAAGAGAGCATCGCCGCCGGCAACGACATTCCATTCGCGCATTCGTTGCTTGTGAATCTCTACCTGGAGGCCGGAACGTTCGCCGACGCCTACCGAATTCGGCGCGACTCTTGGCGCAGCAGCTCAGAGCGCGCCCAGCGGAACGGCATGCCTGCGTTGGACCCATCGATACAGATCGTCGGGGTCGCGAAATGGTGGAAGAGCACCGGATCCGAAGTGCCGCTCAAGTACGCCGAGACTTGGGCGGAAGAAGCCAAGTCCCGCGACGCGTGGCTTGCCGTGCGGCACGAACGCGGACTCTTTCTCGAAAAGCAAGAGCACGATGCCGCAGCGCTCGCGCTGTATCTCGACCTGATCCAGCAGCGGACAAAGCACGACGCGACGTACACGCGCGCGATGGTTCTCCTCGACCGAGCAGACCGTGAGGACGAGACGTTGGCGCTGGCGCGAACCATTCTCGGCCTCGGCCTGTCGGCCACCCTTGAGGAGCGCGCACGTAAGAGAATCGCGCGTGACGAGAACAAGGCGGTCGAAGTGGGCGCGGGCAGCGCCAAACGAGGCACCAAGAAGCCGAAGGCGATCGTTCCGGCGTTTTCGATCAGATCCGGCGAGTCTTCGTTGGCGTGGATCGGCCAAGTCGAGATCAAAGGAGGGATCTCGTCGATCGTTACGACCCACGACGGCGCGCTCGCCACGGGCGGGACGGAACCTGGGCTCTGGTGGATCGCGAACGGGAACGCGGAACCAGCACGGCTGCGATCCACATCGAAGCGTACGCGCGTCTATTGCGGACGTCGGTCGGCGCTGGTCACGGACGACGGAACTGTGAGCAACGGCTCGGCCCGGATCGAGCTCCTCGACGACACCTGGACGACGACGGCGAGCCTCGACCTTCCGGGGGTGACGTCAGAGGTTGCGGTTGCGGCATGGGGCCTCGCGATCGGGTGTCGCGCCGGCGGCCTGTATGCGCTTGGCTGGGACGGTGCTCCACTCTGGCACTTCGACATGCCAGAGGCAGAGGACTCTGAGTCGTCGGCCTTTGGGCGCGCGTGTCCGTACCTCGTTTCGAGCGTGCCCGAACGCGGCCACGTCGTCTTTTCGTCATACGGCGACGTGTACGCCGTGAGTGAGCATGGCGGAAAGGCGTGGACGTGGGAGCTGCCGCCCCCCCCCGCGATCGTTAGCGGGTTCCTGAGTATCCAGATGTCTGCATCTTCGGTCTCCGCTGTGCAGGTCACGCGCGACGGCGGCGCGTGGCTCGCGTCACAGAACGGCGACGTCTACCGGCTCGATGGACAAGGCAGAAACATCTGGCGGGGAAGCGTCGGCGCGAACACGGCCACGCTGATCACGGATCAGGAAGACCGACTGGTTGCGGTGGGACACTCTGACGGAATCGCGTTGCTGAACTCGAGCGGGACTCTGACGGCGGTCGTCGGGTCGAAACGTTGGCCACGACTCGTCCGATCGCCGGACGGTCTCGCCTACCTGGCCACCGAAGGCAAGCTACTGCACGTTCTCGATGCGGCCGGGCGGGTTCGAGCAGTCGTGGAATTCAGCCGCGCGATCTCGGACGCAGGGTTTGCAGGACCACGTCTGGTTGTCGCTGCTGGGAAGCTGGTCACGTTCGACATGAACCTCGACGGGTGACAGCTTCACTTCGGATCGAATGGATGGTTTAGGCTGAGAGTAGGCGGTGTGCTCGGCTGCTCTATCGGCGGCGAGATCCGGATCCGCCGCGGTCTCCCGCAGCGCGAGCGTGTGGCCGTGCTCGCTCACGAGCTGGCGCACGAGCTGCTGCACCAGGGCGACGAGAAGCAGAAGCGCTCGACCGTCGGCCCGGCTGTTCGACATCACCAGCTGCCAGTGACGCCGCCGGGTACCGGGCGCGGCACCCGACGCGATCTTCACGCACGGCTACCAGCGCCTGCTCGCGGCGCTGACCCAGAGCACGGCCCGGCTCGAGGCCTCCCACGCCGAGCTGGTCGCTGCGAGCACCCGGCTCGAGCGCCTGGCCCGCGCGCTGGGCCAGCGTGGCAAGCAGCGTTCGCCTTCCGCTGCCCGTACGGCCACGCACCATGACGCGGCCGGCGGCCCGCGGGTGCCGCGGCCAGCGCGGCCGCCAGAGCGTCTCGTCGATCAGGTTGACCAGAGGTCACCACCGCCGCCCCCCACCTCGAGCCCCCCACCTCGAGCCCGGCATCGCCTTCGCCGGCCTCGAACATGTGGGCAATGTCCGGGTCCCCACGAGAAGCTACGCGGTCACCGCGAGCATTGGCGCGCAGGAGCCGGCGTCGAGCTGGTCACGGCGGCCTCCCGGCTTCCGGGCCACACCACGAGGTCCGCGCCGAGGTTGGCCCGGCCGGTTCTTGGGACGGGCTCCGGATCCGCGAGATCGCCCTGAAGAGTAATGCATCGCGCTCGCCGCTCTTGAAGCTTGACGCTCCCCCAACTTGTCGCGAGCTGAAGATGGATCCCGAGGAGCCAGCACGGGAGCCGCGGACGGAGCTGACGTAAGATGCGAACCATGGATCCGGCTGTCGAATTCGAGCGGTGTATCGGGCTGGTAGCGGCGAGCGCCGCAAGAACTGCCAAGCGGATATTAGATCCGGAAACCGCGTCGCCGCTGCCGCCCGCGATCGTGCCGCAGCCTGGTACGCCAGCGCATGAACTCGCGGTGGCGCTGGCATTGGCGCCTGACGAGGTGGAGTTCATCTGGTCCGTCGTCGCTCGTTCCGTTGAACCGCAGGTCGCCGCGCATGCGCGCGAGGTGTTCGGTGCCGACGCGCGGATCGGGGTGAGCCTGGCGCAGCACATCGCGTGGCGCGAGGTGCCAGCGGAGCGCAGCCGCATGCTGCTGGCGGTGCTCGACGCACACCACCGGCTACGCACTGGGGGCATCCTGGTGCCCATTGGTGCCGAGCCGTACGATGTCCAGACGCCGTGGGCTACGAGCCAGCGCGTGTGCAACTTTCTGCGCGGGCTCTACGACGTCGACCCGATGATTGCCGCGGTCGGTGGCATCGTCGATTCTGCGAGCGTACGGCATTCGCCCGACCAGCGGCGCGTGTTGCAGCGCATCGCCGACTGGCTCACGAGCTGGCAGGGTGCGACGATCCAGCTCGAGGGGCCGCACGGATCGGGGCGCCGCACGGCGATCGCCATCGCCGCCGCGCCCCGCCGGGTTGTCGCCGTCGACTTCTCGCGGGTATCGGTGCGGCGTGCGGAACCTGTTCTGCTCGCGCTGCGGCGCGAAGCGTTGCTGCTGGACGCGGTGCCGGTGCTCGCGAATCTCGACGACCTGTGGTCGCGTATGCCACCCGACGACGAGCTGAGGCAGGCCCTCGTGGTCGCCCTCGATGCGTTCGAGGGCCCGCTCGCGATCACCACGACCAGCGCCACGGTGGAGCTCCGCGCCGAGCGGCGGCTCGTGCTGAATGCGCGCTGGCCGTTGCCCGACGCGGCGACGCGCCGCGAGCTGTGGATCGAGGCGCTCGGCGAGCGACCGCCAGAGGCGGAGCTCGACCTGGTCGCACACCGCTACGAGCTCGGCGCCGGCGGGATCGCGGCAGCCGCGCGCTCGGCGCATCATCGCGCGGTGGCTCAGGTCCCGGCGCTGGCCGATCTCGTCGCTGGCGTGCAGGACAACATCGCGGAGCGGCTCGGCGAGCTCGCGAAGCGCGTGGAGGTCACCCAGCAGTGGGACGAGCTCGTGCTGCCGCCGGAGACGCGCGACGACGTCGCGATGCTGATCAGTCGGATCCGCAACGCGCACGCCGTGCTCGACGGCTGGGGGTTCCGCAAGAAGCTCGCGCGGGGCGCCGGGGTTGCCGCGCTGTTCTCGGGGCCACCGGGGACAGGCAAAACCATGGTGGCCGGCCTGATCGCGCGCGAGCTCAAGCTCGAGCTGTATCAGGTCGATCTGTCGCGCATCGTGTCGAAGTGGATCGGCGAGACCGAAAAGCAGCTCGCCAAGGTGTTCGAGGCCGCCGAGGCCGGTCACGCGTTGCTGCTATTCGACGAGGCCGACGCGCTGTTCGCGAAGCGCTCCGCGGAGGTCAAGTCCGCGGTCGACCGCTACGCGAACCTCGAGGTGAACTATCTGCTCCAGCGCGTCGAGAGCTTCGGCGGCGTGGTGATCCTGACGACCAACCTCGACGCCAGCATCGACCCGGCGCTGCGCCGCCGACTGGCCAGTCACATCGTGTTCGCCACGCCGGAGACCGAGGAACGGGAGCGACTGTGGGAGGCGATGCTCGACACCAACGCGCCCCGCACGCGCAACCTGGGCCTACGCGCGCTCGCGGAGGAGTTCGCGGACATGACCGGGGCGAATATTCGCAATTCGGTGCTGGCGGCGGCGTTCCTCGCGGCGGAAGAGGGTCAGCCGATCAGCGCGAGTCACCTGCAGCGCGCCGCGCGCAGCGAGTACCGCGCGATGGGGCGCGTGCTCGGCCGCAGCGACAGTCGACGGCTATGACCGAGGTCACGTTCACGCGGTGTGCTCGGCCGCAGCTGACGGCGCGCCGGATCAGCAGCTACACGATCCTCGGGTTCACCGGCTACGTGATCGCCAACGTGGTCGGCGTCGTGCTCGCGAGCCACTGGGATCTCTCGCTCGGTGAACGGCTCGTCGCGTTCTTCGCGCCGCCGCTCGCCTTCATCGTCGTGGTCACCATCTCGAGCGCCATCGCCGGCCACGAGCGCATCGTGTTCTATCAGACCGCGGTCGCGGGGATCGTCTCGGTCGTCCTGATCGGCTGGCTCGTTGGTGCACACGTGGGCCGTCTGCTCGACGTTGTCACGCTCTGCATCGGCAGCTTCCTGGTGTTCGGGCGGATCGGGTGCCATTCGGTCGCCTGCTGCCACGGGACCCTCGGACGCGGTGTCACCTACGGCCCGCCACATGTCGCGGTGGGCTTCTGGCCGCGGTGGAGCGGTCGCGCGCTGTGGCCGGTGCAGATCGTCGAAGCGATCGCGAGCGGCGCGCTCGTGCTCGCAGGGCTTGCCTGGTCGGACGAGCCGGGGCACGCCGCGCTCATCTACGTCCTCGGCTACGCGGCCGTGCGATTCGTTCTCGAGCTGGTGCGCGGCGACGGCAAGCGTCCCTATGCGCGAGGCCTCAGCGAGGCCCAGTGGGTCGCAGTCGCGACCGCGCTGGCATGTGCCGCGTGGCGCCCCGGCATTGTCACGGGAGCGCTCGCGGCGGCGCTGGTGGCCGCCGCTGCTCGCCTGATCGCGCGGCGCCGTCACCGTGAGCTGCTGCTCCCGCCGCACCTGTTCGAGCTCGACCGCGCGCTTGCTGCGGCCGGACGTGGCGAGCGCCAGGAGACTTCCCTCGGAGTTGCGGCGTCGCACCATGCCCTGCCAGACGGTCGCACGGACTGGATCCTATCGTCGACACACGGTCACTGGTCCGAGGCCACCGCCCGCCGGCTCGCGCACCAGCTGTGGCCGAGCTTCGAGCTCGTGCCGGGTCGTACGACCGGCGTGATCCACGTGCTCACCCGTCGGGTATAGTCACGCGCTCGATGTGGATCTGGTTCGCCGGCATCTTCGCGGGGTCGCTGAGCGTGTCACTCGGGCGCGTCATTCACGTGATGCGTCTCCAGCGCCGAGCGCGTGCTCGTGGCGGTCTCGCACCGCTCGATCGCCAGTGGCGCGAGCGAACCGTCGATGTGGTGGTCGCCGGCAGCGGCGATGTCCCGATCGCCTCGGCGCTCGATCGCCTGCGCGGGATCACCGTCGCGTTCCGCCTGATCACGGCCGATGGCCTTACGCTCGAGGTTCCTGCAGGGCTGGCGCTCGAGATCGCGGCGCCGCTGCGCGCGGTCAACGGGCTATTCACCGCACCGGCGCAGACTCCGTTCTCCATCTTCATCTCGACGTGGGTCCCAGGCGACGGCCCGCTGCGGACCGCGACCCGGCTCTCGCGCGGCACGCGGCTCATCCTCCACGAGCGTGGCTGGAGCCCGGCGCGAGCGATCGAGCCCAGCTTCTACCGCCGGTGGCGCGCGCGCGGCGTCGCCGCATTCCTCGGCATCCCTGCGATCATCGTCGCGCTGATCGCCATGAGCACGCAGTGGGCATGGCTCGGCGTCATCGGCAGCGCGGTGCTGGTGGTCGACGCGGTATTCCTGCAGAGCACAATGGTGATGCTGAACTGCACACAGGACGGGCCTAACGCGGTTGTCCCACCTCGCCCGTGAGCCGGGTCTGCGTCCGCGCCTCGCTCGGGCTCGCAGCAAGGAGCGCCAGATATCTGTGCGCGATCCGCAGCTCGTCGTCACCGTCGTCACACCTCCTCCGAGAGGCGCCGTTCACCGCGAGAGCTTCGCGAGAAGCTCCTTGATCGTCGCAATGCCTTGACGCAGCTCCGCCGCCTTTCGGACGTATTCGCCCTGCCGGCCAGTCACCTTGGCGCCCCAGCGGGCCGTGCACTCGCGGATGTCCTTGAGCTCACCGTCGTACACCTCACGCTCCACGCGTGTACATGCCTTTCAGCGCAATCGCCAGTTATCGCGGCCTCGGCGCCACTCGGAAACCAACTCCCTGGCTAACCGGGTGTTCGCTGCGCAGCAAGTGCGCACCTGGCGATCCCGCGCAGCTCACCGCCGGAGCCTTGCGAGCACCTCTTTGATCGTCGCAATACCCTGGCGCAGCTCGGAAGTGCGGACGCTGTAATCTTCACGGTGGTCCGTAACGTCGTTCCAGTCAGCGTTGTGCTGACGCTGAAACGCATACATCGCGCTTAGCTCGCGTTCGTAGAATGACAGGCTCTGTTCGAGGGCGCGCAGCGTCGCGTCGAGATCGATGCCCTCGGGTGAGACCACCGCGTAGGCTTCGACCGCCTTCGAGCCAGGCCAGCCCACGCCGAGCGCACGGATCTTCGCAGCAGAGATGATCATACGTGCACCAGCATGTACTCGGTCCCAGTGCCCGGCAACCGTAGCCGCAACTCGCTGGGGTCCGCGGCGAGGATCGAGAGATTTTTATGCGCGATCCGCAGCTCGTCGTCGAGCCAGATCACATCGCCGACCGGTCCCTTCGCGCTCTGGCGATGCAGGCACCAGCTCACCCGAATGCGCAGCACGGGTTCGTCGCAGATGAACGTGCCGTCGGCAGCGAACTGCCAGCGCGGACCAGGCGTCGGGGCGCGCTGCTGCCAGGTGCCGACAAACAGGTCCGGGCAGTACGGCCGCGGAGCTGGATAATTGTCACCAGTCGCGGCAAGCCATGCAGCAAGCTCTAGCGGTGTGGGTAGGTTGTCTTCGAATGCGAGCTCCTCACGCCAAGCCTCACCGAAGCATCGGCCGCCGTTGCCAGGATTGAACGCGCTGCTCTCGCCCGCATGGCGCGCAGGATTCGCAAGTACGCCGCTGACATCCGCGTGCAGCCGTTTCACGGCCGTCTCGTTCGAACCGACGAAATATCGGGCGAGGAGCGCGGACAACTCGGCGGCGCTGGGCGCTGGCTCGCTCATTGGTCGCCTCCAGCGGCCTTGGCCAGCTTCTTCACCTGGAGCTCGAGCGCCTCGATATTGACCGGCTCGCCGGTCGCATCCACGGCAACGTCCTTCCCCTGCAGTTCGATGGTGTACATACCTGCGATCTTCGTCATGAGATCCTTCGCTATCTTCGCGTTATCCCCGCTCAGCGACCCCGCGGCAGTCTCGAGCTTACGCGCGAGCGGTTCGATGCGCTTCTTCAGGATGTCCTGACCGTCGCCGGCTCGCTGCATGGCGCGATCATGCTCGACGATGCCATCGCCAGCGCCAGTGCGTGTGACCGAAACACGCGCGTTCGCTACTTTGCGGCTGGTCAGCTTGGCTACCGCTTCCGGTAGAAAGCCGAGTTCCTCGAACGCGCCACTCAGCGACACGGTGATCTCGTCGCCGCCGAGCAGCATCGTGGGCTCTCCCTCGTTCGCGAGCGCACTCACGAGATCCTCGCGGTGTTGCTCCTGCGCCTTCTCTCGTGCCTTCGGCAGCAGCTCCTCCTTGTAGTACCGCGCGAACTCATCAGCGGCCTTGCGCTTGTACTCGACGATGCTATCGCTGGCGCTCCCCGACGCCCGGTCGAGATTCCGAGTCCGGCCGCGGCCGACCGCATCCATCGTACGGGCGTAGCCTTCGAACAGATCGAGGCCCATGTCCTTGATGTCGGCGTTGAGCACCGTGCGATTCGAGAGCTTGCCGGCCCGGTTGTAGAACTGCGCCTCGCTGGCGGCACCGGCTTGCGGGATCCCTCCACCGAGGATCTTGTCGATCTTCGCAACGGTGTCGGCGTCGAGCGACTCGTTGCCCTCCAGCTTCTTGACAAGCGTGCGCGTTTCATCGACCGTGGCGCCCTGAGCGCCGACCTCATCGCCCGTGAAGTGCTTCACGTAGTCGAACGAGTTGACGCGCGTGATGTACTGCCTGAGGTCGTCCAGCGACTTCTGCTGCTCTGGCGTCAGCTTCTCCTTGTACGAGTCCTTGCGGATCGCACGGAGCAGGTCACGATTGACGTTCCCTGCGCCGTCGAGCACCTGGACTTGCTGGTTGTCATACGGCAACAGGCGGCCGGCAAGCCGATCCTTGATCGTGATCGTGTCCTTGCAGAACACCACGAAGTCGGCCTGCGAGTAGACGATCGCCCTCGCGTCGCCCGTCGTTCGGCCGGCAGTGACCGAGCCGTCGCGCGCCATGATCGCGCCCTTGGATGCGTCCATCTCCGCCGCCAGGACGTCGCCATACGCGGCTTCCTTGCCTCCCCTGATCTCGGCGGCACCGAGCTGGAAGTCGAAGTGAAAGCGCTCACTGGCTTCGACGTTGGCCCGCAGTTTTGTCATCTTGTCGATCCGCGCGCCGAGCAAAGCGCGATTGGGGTCCTTCGGCAAGTACTTCTGCTGCTCGGCCTGGAAGTGCGCGATGCCGTCGCTGAGCACCCGCAGGAGCAGTGGCTTCATCTTCAGGTCGATCTCCGCGAGCGCCGCCTTCATCGCCGGTCCGGTCTCGCTCGCCGGCTGGTTCGAAACCAGCGTGGTCATCTTGTAGCCCTGATCGATGACCTGGAACCCCTGGCGCTCGAACGCCGCCTTGATGATCGTGTTGCGCTCCGGGATCAGCTGCGACGAATTGAGACCATAGCCGATCATGTCGTCATTCATCGCCTTGATGCCGGTCTCACCGCCACCCGGCATGACGACGGACAGAACCGTCTTGGCCTCTCCGGAGCGCACCGCATCCACGAGTCCGATATCCGGGACCTGGCGGCGCAGCTCGTCGGCGAGGTGCTCGCGGCCGCCAGGATCGAGCTGGCCGCCGTCCTTGAGCGTCCGCAGTTCCTGTTGCTGCTGCTCGGCGCTGCGCCACTGCGCCAACCCCTTGTAAGCGAGTTCCAGGGACTCCCGACGAGCCTTGTCGATGCCCGACAGCGCATGCTCGGCGGCGTCGATCGCCTTCGGATCGCTACTCGCGAGCGCGTGGTCATAGCGGAGTACGGCGTCGAGCTGGTCCTTGGGGAGATCGAACACCCAGTCGAGGTTCGCGCGCTCGGCCGTCTGCACGAGCCGCTTGCCCTCGGCGGTGAGCGCCCAGTCCGGCATCTCCTCCTTGATCCGGAACGGCGCGGTGTTCTCGTCTTTCGGCGTGATCAGCCACGTGCGCGCGCCGGTCTCCGGCGATCGCGATTCGACGCGCGGTGGCTCCTTCGACAAGGTGGCCTGGGTGCGGAGGATGTCGGACATCTGCGCGCGCGGCGCCTCGTAGTAGCCGTCCGCACCGCCTGCCTTCATGCCGAACGCGAAGGCGAAGCCGCGCGCCTTGCCCTCGTACGCCGATAGGCTCGCGATCTGCGCGTCGAGTCCCTGGCGGTCCACCCCGCTGCCCTCGAGCGCCTGATCGCCCCGGGCCTTCAGCTCCTCGAGCGCGCCGATCTCATCGGCGATCTGCGCGCGCTCCTGGTTCGCCAGGTTGACGACCTCTTCCGAGGTCACGTTGCCACCGGCGTGCGCGTCCATCGCGGTCCGATGCGCCTGATTCGTGGCGCGCGCGTGGACCCAGCGATCGGTCTGAAACGCGGTCTTGATCTTGAGGGTGTTGAGCGGTGACTTCAGCAGGCGCGCGGTCATCGCGAGGACCACGGTCTGGATCGCGGTCTGGAGGATCGTCTCCTTGACCTCGTCCTCGGTCATCGCCTTGCCGCCCATCTTCTCCTTCACCTTCGCCTCGACCACGGCCTCCAGCACCCCGATGCCGCCGTTCAGCACGGCCTCACCGACGACGACGCTGCCGCCCTTCATGAGGTCGGCCACCGACGCACCCGGCTTGAAGCCCGCCTCGACCATCTTGTCGAGCCCCGCGACCTTGAGGCCCGCAGCGACACCCTGCATCGCGCCGTAGAGCACGAGGTTGCGCGCAAAGTCGGCGAAGAAGCCTTTCACGGTGATGTTCTTCGCGAACACGATCTGCTGGAGCAGCGCCCCGGTCGCCGCGTTCGCAACCGCGCCGGCGAGCCGCGCGGTGCGGGCAGTTGCGCCGAGCCCGCTCGAGACCTCGATGCCCTCCGCGACCAGCGCGCCACCCTCGGCGGCGACGGTCGCGCCGCCGACGAGTCCTTCGACCACGATGCCGGCCCCCATCGTCACGACCGTGATGACGATCGTCGCGATGATGGTCGCGATGATGTGGTGCTTCTGGACCTTCTGGAGCAGCGTGCGGACGCGCGCGAGGTAGTCCTGGAACTGCGGGCTGCTCGCGAGCTGCTCGTACTGCTTGCGTGCCGAGGTCTTGCTCGCCGGATCGCCCGCCTTGATCAGCGTGAAGATCTGCTGCCATTGCGCGTAGTAGGTCTTGCCCTCGGCTTGCATCTCCTTGAGGTCGCCGTGGTCGCCGGTGACGCGCGACAGCGTGCCGTCGAGATCGTCGAGCGCCTTCCACGCCTGATCGAGCGACGACGCCTGCTGGATGACGTTGGACTCGAACACCAGGTCGCGGGCTTGATCGGTTGTCTTGGCGTTCGCCTTGTCATCGAGCGCTGCCGGGTCGCTGATCGTCTGCGCGCGGATCACCGCGAGCTGTTGGCGCGTCGCCAGCTCGCGCGACTCGAGGCTATTCGCATCGAAGTCCGTCTTCGCGTTGTCGGTGTCCTTCGCGGAAAATGTCGCGGCCTGTGCCATGCCGAGCTGGCGCTCGAGCACCTGGGTCTCGAGCGTAGCCGAGTGCATCACCGCCTGCTGCAGCTTGGCGTTGGCGCTCGTCGTCATGTCGCTGATCGCGAGGGCGTCGCACCACAGCTCGGCGTCCTCGTGCAGCGCCATCCGGTGTTCGTTCGGCAGCTTGTGCGCGCCCGGATCGTCCTTGAGGTTGTCATCGAACTGCGTGGCGTAGAGCTGGAGGCGTAGCAGATCGGCCTGGAGCCCGCGCGCCGCCTTGTTGATCGTCTCGTACTGCTGGCTCGTCTGCGCGTCCCACTTCTGGATGTCGGCGTCCTTCGCGGTCGACAGCTTCGCGATGCGTTCATCGATCCGGTGTGCAGCCGGCAACAGCCGCTCGGCGACGTCGGGCCCGAACCGAAGCGCGTGCTCGTACACGGTCTTGCTGATCAGCGTCGAGTTGACCCGCATCTGCTCCAGGATGCGAGCACCGGGCCGCGTGGGCTTCGAGGTACCGGCCTGCGACAGGATCGCCTCATCTGCCTGTCCCGGATCCTGCGTCACCAGCTGCAGCGCAGGGTCGGCCAAGCCGGGCTCGTTGAACTCGTTCGCGCTGGCGTCCTTCGCGACGCCATACAGCGGGTGCGCGTTGGTGATCCGGTACGCCTCGGTCGGCTTGCCGAGCAGCGTGGTCGCGATCTCCTCGACCGTCGCGTCCATCGGCTCTTTGAGGCGGAACCACATGCCCGACGCCCCGACTCGCTCGGTGACGACGTTGCGCGTGCTGTTAACCTGTTTCGGTGCGCCCGTCAGGGTCGGATGCGCGACGTCGAACGCGCCGCCGTTGACGTTGACCAGCGGCTCGATCGTCAGCGCGCGCGCGACCAACGGATCAATCGGATGCGAAACGGCGAGGTCCTCGGCCTTCGGCTGCCCGCCACCGTGGAGTTTCGCCTGCGCGAACCGCGGCATCTCGCGCTGTAGCGACTCGGTGGTCCGGCGCGCGAGGGCATTCGCAACCTCGACACCCACCGCCCCGAAATACTTGTCGGGACCAAACGCCACGCCTTCGTCGTTCATCAGCCGCGACGTGTCGATCAGCGAGCCAATCCGCTCGGGCTTGACCAGGGCCTCGAGCGTCTCGGGGCCGCTCGGCGCGGCGATCTGATCCGCCAGGTGACCGACGAACTTCTGCTGGCCACCGTCGGCCCACGTCACGTTCGCGTCCATCGTGCCGAACGGCAGCTTGCGCAGCGTGTTCGCCGCGTCGGCGGCGATCTGCGGCTCGTATTCCCTCAGGTACGCGGAGCGATCGATGCCAGCTGACTGGGTGGCGCAGCGCTGCAGTTGCAGCCCCGTCCGCATCACGTCGCCGATGCTCCCCGCGAAATTCCCCAGCTTGGCGAGCTTCTCGCTCGACGACATCGCGCCGCCCGCAGCCCGGTCGGCGTCGCGCTCGGCCGCTTGGTCCTCGTCGCCGATCGGCTTCTTCCGTGCGGTCGCGTCGGTGGCCGCGGCCTTCTGCTGCGTCGTGTGGACGAGCTCGTGCGCGAGCAGCGCATCGCCGACGAACGAACCCGGCTTCGGCGCGTTCGCTCCCATCACGACGTTCTGGCCGACGGCGAACGCCACCGCGCCGTGCTCGGCTGCCTGCCGCTCCGCGACCGGCCCGTGGTGGATCCGCGCGCCCTCGGCGCCGAGCGGCGCCGCGAGCTTGCTATCCACGGCCTGGCCTGGCCCGAGCTCGGTCTCCATCGCGTCGAGCGATTTCTTCTGGGCCTGTGGCGCCGCCGGCTGTTGTTGCGCCTGCTGGGCCGCGGCCGGTTCAGCCGCCGCGACGTCGGGCGGCAGCTTCCCGGTCTCCTTCCACACGTGCACCCCGGCGCGCACGCGCTGCACGATCATCGGGATCAGCGCCAGCGGCGACGCCGCTCCTGCAGCGCTCGGGATCCATTTCTTGATCAGCGCGGTCGTCGCGTTCGCCGGCAAGGCGCCGTACTTCGCGAAATACTCGGCGATGTACGGGCAGGCCAGGGCCGTCCCCATCCGGCCGAGCTCCTCGTTCGCCGCATTCGTGACGCTCGGCTGCAGCTGCTCGAGGAATGCGCTCTTGAGCATCTGCCCCGGCGCGACCGGCCCGGCATCGATGAACCATTCTTGAGGTGGCGTCCCTGATGTGACCTGGCCCGCCACGTGATCGGCCTCGGCTTCGGCCTTGCTGTTCGCCTCGCCCACCGCGAGCTTGCGTTGCGGCATCGCCGCGCCGCCCCGCTGCTGCGCGACGTGCGTGAGCTCGTGGCCCATCAGGCCTCGATCCGCCTCGCTCTCGCCGGGGCCGAGGAACACGTCGCTGCCGTACGCGAATGCGCGTGCGCCCATCGCGCGCGTCGATTGCTGTGACAGCGGGTCCTTGTGAACACGGACGTCGGCGAGATTCGTGCCAGTGTGCGCGCCCACGGCGCCCGCGATGCCCGGCTCGACCGTCTGACCGGAGCCCTTGCCCTCTACCGCGACCTGCGCGGCATCCCCCGCCGAGGCCGGCATGCGGGTCGCCCCGAGGTCGCGCCACAGCCGGGCTTCCTCGTGCACGGGACCGGCGTTCTCCGTCTCACCTTGCACCTTTGCGTCGGGTGCGCTGGCGGTGGCGCGCTGTGCGAGCTCGCGCTCGGGTCGATGTGACTTCTCGAAAGCGCTCATCCGTTGCCCCCTGTCCGGGTCGCGGTGCGGGAATTGTACGCCGGGACCGACCTCGAACTTCCCGGCGGATCGGGAACTTGCGACGGCCAGACCGCGACGGCACCCATTTGCCACCCGATGCGGTAGCTCGCTTCGGTGAAGCCGCCAGGTTCACGGCCGCGTCACGGCCGCGGGGGCGTGGCTTGCCGGGTCCGTCGATGCTCACAAGGGCGGCGGCGGCGTGGCTCGCCGAGTCCGTCGACGCTTAGAAGGCCAGCGGTGTAGCTCGCTGTCCAATGTATCCGAGGCCGTTCGGGCGCCACGTCGAAAATCAGTTTCGGGACTAAATCCCGCTGTGATTATCGCTTCTTAGGCGTCGCGTCTGCAGCAGCTACCGCATCCTCGGCGGCGATCTTGAGCCACCCAGCGATCGTCCTGCGGTCACGCTTCGCGAGCTTGTCGATGGCGTCGTACAGCTCGACGCTGACCCGGATGGTGATCCGCTTGCCAGGAGCCGCGAACGCTCGAGCTGGTTCGCAGGCACCGGCGCTACCTGATGCAGCGCAACCACCCGGGCATCGAGACCGGGCTTGTGTTCCCATCCGAGGCGGGCACACGACCGGTCGGCAACGACCAGCGCAACGATGTCTGGCGGGAGGTGCAGGTGATGGCCGGGATCGAACCTCCGGTGACCATCCACGGCATCCGGCACAGCTTCCACGATCTCGCCAGGCAGCAGCGTGTGCCCGACGCGGTGGTGAAGGCGATGGCCGGGCGCTCGGGCGTCGAGGTCGCGCAGCGCGGCTCGGACAAGCACCTGCACTACTCGCGCGGCGTCACGGTGGAGAAGATGCGCCAGGCGTCGGTGGCCCTGATGCAGTTGGTCCCTATCGGACCGGTCGCAGCGCAAAAAGGTAGGGACCGCGGTAGGGACGGAAGCAGTTGGGACCGGAATTCGGATGAGGAACAACTTGCAGCGACCGGAACTTAGCCGCCGAGCAGGCTGATCTCGTCCGGTGTCGGGCCGGAGCTGGGATGACTGGGATGACTGGGATGACTGGGATGACTGGGATGACTGGGATGACTGGGATGACTGGGATGACTGGGATGACTGCCGACGAGCGTGAACTACTTCGAGAACTACTGATTCCAATACATTGACCGTTTCGAGGCGTAGCCAGGCGTTTCACGGCGCCACGGAAAAGTAGGAATCTGATTGGGACGTGCCAACTCGCGGTGACCACGCGGGTGCCGTTGGTGCTGTACGCCGCCGCGCCGACGAGGAATTGCTGCGTGAGGGCCTCGGTGATCGGTCGCTGGCGTCGACGATGACGCAGCGCGAGCGCACGGGCGGTGAGATCTTCGAGTAGCTCGTCGAACGTGTTCTCGTCTCACTCCCACATTGGACCCGCAACACGCCGAGGGGGCCGAGATCGAACGAGCCGACGACGTTGCCGAACTTCAAGATCGCCGACTGCGTCGATACCTGCACGCCGAGGCCGACCACGGCGTCGAGCAGCGCCTTGATCTCGGCTTCGCCGCCGGTGACGAGCCACTCGTACTCGCCGCGCAACACGACGCCGGCCGGCTCGTTCTCGGGGGCGGCGGTCCCGAACCGGGGCCAGAAGTCGAGGCCGACGATCGCCATGATTACTCGATGAAGCTCACGGAGCCGTTCGCGCGAAGTCGGTCGAGCATCCGCCCCAGCTTGCGGACCGTGCGCGACAACGGCAGGTCAGCGCCGTCGATGAGCGCGGCGGCCGCCGTTCATCGTCTCGCCTTCTTCGACCGCGGCGGCTTCGTCGACCGCGGCGGCTTCTTGCCCGGTAAAGTCTTCGCCGTCTTGGTCGCATGACGTTTGCCGGGCGGCGCCGGTCGCGGCTTGGCGGTCGATGGCGTGGGGGCCGAGTCGCCACCCGCGCCGTGGTGGATCTTCTCTAGTTGGTGGATGTCGGCTTCGGTCAGCTCAGCCTCAAGCCGTTCGATGCTCGGAAGGTTCGCTTCGAGCTGCGCGGGCAGCGCCTGTACCAACAGATACTCCGCGATGCCGATCGGCTTGTTGACATCGCGGAGCGCATACTCGGCGATGACGCGGTTGTTGGTCTTGCAGAGCAAGAGGCCGATTGTCGCGTTGTCGTGCTCGTGGCGCAGCCGCTCGTCGACCGCGCTCAGGTAGAAGTTCAGCTTGCCCGTGTGCTCAGGCTCGAACTCGACGGCTTTGAGCTCCAGCACCACGAAGCAGCGCAAATGCAGGTGATAGAAGAGCAAGTCGATGTAGAAGTCCCGACCGCCTACCTCGAGATGAACCTGACGCCCGACGAACGCGAAGCCAGCGCCCAGCTCCAGCAGGAACTTCGTGATGTGTGTGACGAGCGCGGCCTCGATCGCGCGCTCCTCGGCCTCGTAGCCGAGCGAGAGGAAGTCGAACCGGTAGGGATCTTTCAGCGTCTCGCGCGCGAGGTCCGACTGCGGCTTGGGCAACCGTTGATCGAAGTTGGTGACCGCCTTGCCTTCACGCTCCAAGGTGCGAAGCTCGATGTGATGCGTCAGCAGCGGTCGGGACCAGCCGTGCTCGACGGCGCGCGCCGCGTAGAGCAGCCGCTCCTCGCGCGTCTTCAGCTTGGTGAGCAATGTGATGTTCTGGCCCCACGGTAATTGGTCAACGAATCGTTGACCCATTGCGCTCGGGTCAGGCCAAGCCTCCGCAAACATGCGCATATACTTGAGATTCGTCTGCGAGAAGCCTCGCATCTCGGGGAACTCGACGCGCAGGTCGGCTTCGATCTGGCTGAGAATCCCCGTTCATCGTCCTCCAGGTGCGCTCGATGTCGGGCTCAAGGCGCAGCTCTATGCCGCCGCCGGGATTCCCGAGTACTGGGTCGTCGATCCCAAGACGAAGACCGTCGACATCCATCGCGACCCCTCGCCCGAAGGCTAGCGCTCGCTCACGAGGCACGGTGAGCTGGCGCAGATCGCGCAGCACGCGATGCCGAGCCTGGTGTTCAGCCTCCGCGACCTGATGGACGATCGCGTCGCACTCTGAAGCGGGTAGTTCGACCGGCTTGCGCCCCGCCCGTCGCAGCCGGTCGATCCGCGACGACCGTCACTTGCCGGTCCACAACGGCTTGCGCTTGCCGAGGAACGCCGCGATGCCCTCGCGAGCGTCGTCGAGTGCAAGCACCCGGATCAGCCCGGCCTCCAGGTAACGCAGCTGCGGCTCGAGGTCCAGATCCTGGGACTGATAGAACGCGCGCAGCCCGAGCGCGACCGCGGCGGGGCTGCGATCGGCGAGCTCACCCGCGAGCTGGGCGGTCGCCGCTTCGAGCTCGACCGCCGGAACGACGCGGGTGATCAGGCCCGCCGCCAGCGCCTCGGCGGCGTCGAGCTTGCGCCCGGTGAGCATCATCTCGAGCGTCTTCTTGCGACCGACGTTGCGCACCAGCTCGGCCGAGATGACCATCGGCCACAACCCGACCGCGATCTCGGTCGCTCCGAACGTCGCGGTGTCGGCGGCGATCGCGAGATCGCAGGCGACCACGAGGCCGAGCCCGCCGGCGAGCGCGGCGCCGTTGACCATCGCGATGATCGGTTTGCCGAGATCATGCATCGCGAGCAGCAGATCGACCAGGCTCCCCGCCTGCGCGGCCGGTGCGCCGCCCATCGCCGATAGATCGCCGCCAGCCGAGAAGGCCACGCCGGCGCCGGTGAGCACCACGACGCGGAGCTCGGAGGCAGCCCTGATCTCGGCGAGCGCGTGGATCAGCTCACCGCAGGTCGAAGGGCCGATCGGATTGCGCTTCTCGGGGCGGTTGAGGGTCACCCGCGCGATCGGCCCGGCGCACTCGACCAAGATCGTCGCATACTCAGCCATATGCGCGGTGTACCACGCGTCGAGCGTCGCTCGGTGCGCGCGCCGGGCGGGCCGGCGGGTGGTTGCGGTGCACCGCGTTGACACCCGGTCCCACGCGAGCCTACGCTTTGCGGATGGTCCCCAGAGCGCTGACCGCGCTCACTGTCCTTTGCTTCTCGCGGTTCGCGATGGCCGATCCGAATGATCTGGTGATGTCTCGGCTCGCGACGCGGATCGTCGGCAGCACCGGGCAGCTCGAGAGTGTCGTCGCCGAGAACCTCGAGTTCCGCGCGCTCGCCTCGCAGCTCGGCGTCGTGCTCGCGCCGCACCTGATGACGCCCGCCGACACCCTCGGGTTCGCCGGCTTCGAGCTCGACGTCTCGGCCTCGCAGACCACGATCGACAGCAAGCAGCCGTACTGGCGCGTGCTCGCCGGCAGCCCCGATCCCTCGGGCACCAGCCGCGTCGCGCACGGCGCCGGCGTGCTCCGCACTATCGGCCTGTTCGCCCACAAGGGGCTGTGGCTCCCCGCGCCGTCGTTCGAGCTCGGCGCCGGCGCTGTCCATCTCGTCGATTCCACCACCTGGGCCGCGCAGGCGTACGCCAAGCTCGCCATCCACGAGGGCTACCACGACCTCGCGATCCCGAGCATCGCGATCCGCGCGGCGGTGTCGCGCATGATGAACCAGCGCGAGCTCGACCTGACGATCGGCTCGCTCGACGTCACGCTGTCCAAGCACGTCGGGATCGGCGGGACCTGGCGGCTCGATCCGTTCGTCGGCTGGGACCTGCTCGTGATCGTCCCTCGCTCCGAGCTGATCGACGCCACGCCGAACATCGATCCGCTGCATCCCGGCGACGAGATGGACGCCAGCAACGACTTCGTGTTCCCGGATCAGGCGGTGATCTACCGCAACCGGATCCTGGTCGGCGCCAAGCTCCAGTACGACGTCGTGCAGCTGACCGTCGAGGCCCAGGTCGCGCTCGCTGGCTCCTCGGCCGACGGTCGCGCCGGGACCTCCGAGCCGTGCCAGCCGAGCTCGGCCACGACCCGCTGCGAGGCCAAGGACACCGCGGGCGCGCAGACCACGCTGTCGCTGTCCGCGGGGTTCAACTTCTAGCGCGGGCCTTGCTACACAGTCGGCCATGTCCGAGTCTGAAACGCCGTTTGCGCTGCTGGGAGGGGCGGACCGCGTCCGCGCGCTGGTCGAGAGGTTCTACGACATCATGAGCGACCGCGAGCCGGCGCTGACGCGGCTGCACCGCTGCACGCCGGAGGGCCGCGTCGATCGCTACTCGCGCGATCGATTCGCGCTGTTCCTGATCGGCTGGCTCGGCGGCCCGCAGGATTATATCGCGCATCATGGCCATCCGCGGCTGCGCATGCGGCACGGCCGCACCCCGGTCGACCTCGCGATGCGCGACGCGTGGCTGCGCTGCATGACCGCGGCGATGGACGCCGAGCAAACCGATCCTCGGGTCCGCCCGTTCCTCGACGCACGGTTCGCCGAGGTCGCCGACGCGATGCGCAACGTCGCCGAGTAGCGACGCACCCGATCGCCGATCGCGCGGAGGTTACTGGACGACGACGGTGCCGGTGAACGCGTGCGGCCCGCAGTGGAACCCAAACGTGCCTGCCTTCGAGAACTTCAGGCATTTGGTCGTGCTGAAGCCAACCGCGACGCCCGTATCGATCGTGTTGCTGGGTCCCGCCACGACGTCATGATCGCTCGGCATGACGAACTTGACGATTCCGTCGACGCTGATGGTGGCTGACGAGGGCGAATAGGCGTCGGTGGTGTTGACCGCCGAGATCGTCGCCGCGGGGCTTGCGGGGCAGGTCACCGTGGTTACCGAGGGTGCGGCCGCGTCGTTCTGCGAGGCCGGCGCGTCGATCGAGGCGTCGTTCTTGGAGTCGCTACAGGCAGCGAACGGGACCAGCAGAGCAAACAGAGAGGCGCGTACCAACATGAATTCTCTCCTCGGGGTTCGCAGCAACGCTGCTCTGCGAACGTTACTGCACCTGCCCTGGATCGGTCACAGGCCCGACGGAGATGGCGTCCTCATCTGCGGTGCGCGTCGCCTTGGCATCAGACGTACCCGGGTGAGCGCGCGCGCGTTTTTGGTCGGCCCTGGCGGCCGTGACCCGGGCGTCGCCTTTGGCCTCGGTGGTTTTCTCGTCGGCGGGTTTGGCCTCGCTGCGTTTTGCATCGGCGGGTGTGGCATCGCCGCGCTTGGCATCGCCGCGCTTGGCCTCGGCGGGCTTGGCCTCGGCGCGCTTGGCCTCGGCGCGCTTGGCCTCGGCGGGCTTGGCCTCGCTGGTTTTCTCATCTGCGAGTTTGGCCTCGCCGCGCTTGGCCTCGCCGGGTTTTGCATCGCTGGTTTTCTCATCTGCGAGTTTGGCCTCGCCGCGCTTGGCATCGCCGCGTTTGGCCTCGCCGCGTTTGGCCTCGCTGGTTTTCTCATCGCCGGGTTTGGCATCGCCGCGTTTGGCATCGCCGCGTTTGGCCTCGCTGGTTTTCTCATCGGCTGGCTTGGCCTCGCCGCGCTTGGCCTCGCCGCGTTTGGCCTCGCTGGTTTTCTCATCGGCTGGCTTGGCCTCGCCGCGCTTGGCCTCGGCGGGCTTGGCCTCGCTGGTTTTCTCATCGGCTGGCTTGGCCTCGCCGCGCTTGGCCTCGGCTGGCTTGGCCTCGCCGCGCTTGGCCTCGGCGGGCTTGGCCTCGCGGGTCTTCTCATCGGCGGGTTTGGCCTCGCTGCGTTTGGCCTCGCTGCCTCTGCCATCACCGCGCCTGGACTCACCGCTCGAGGTCTGGCCGCGCTTTGAATCGCTGGTCCTACCCTCGCCGCTCGTCGCGTCACCGCTTTGCGGCTCGCCGCGCTTGGCGTCGCTGGTCTTCGCCTCGCCGCGCCTGGTCTCGCCCCGCTTGGCGTCCTCGGCGGGCCTGGCGTTGATGCTCCGCGCCTCCGGCTTGTCGGGCGCGGCGTCGCTCGCGTCAGGTTCCGTTTCGGTGTCGAAGTCGCCGGGTTCGTCGTCGGGATTGTTGCTGCTGGCCGTACGTGCGGCCGGCGCGCCGCTCAGCTTACCCCGGCGCGTCCGCGGCATCTTCTTCCACTGGTCGTCGGCGCGCTTCGAACGATTCGGATCGGCGACCTGATAGACGATGATCGTCTGGCCCTTTGCGAGCACGGTGTCGTACGAGATCCGGTTGATCCGCGCCAGATCATGCGAGCCCATGCCGAACTTCTTGGCGACATCGGCGAGCTTCTCTTTGGCCGCTGCCACGTACTCGGTCCGCACCCGGCCGGTGCGCGCCTCCGCGAGGTCCAGGTGCTCCGGTGAGCCGCGGGTCACGACGACCAGCTGGCTGTCATCGAGCAGGTTGACGGCGTGCTTGGCGGCGTCGAACCGCGGCGAGACCCACGCGAGCAGCACCATCTTGGGGTGCAGGTTGCCGTCGGCCTCGAGCGCGTTCCACTCGATGAGATCGGCAGGCGCCACGGCCAGCGCCTTGGCGACCGCCTTGAGCGTGTCGCCAGCCACAACGCGATAGAACACGCGCTGCTTGCCGGGGACGACCGCGGCCTTGTCGGGCACCGGGACGATCAACGGCTCGCCATCTTTCTGGTCGACACCCGAGGAATGCAGGTTGGCCCGGGCCTTGGCCCGGTTCTTGGCGCGCTGGTCGTCGCTGATCCGCGGAACGACCAGCAACGTGCCGCCCTCGATCTCGGCGTCACGCGTGACGTCGTTGAGCTTGCGCAGCTGGGCGACCGTGATCCCGAACGTCGTCGCGACATCCTCGAATCGCTCGCCATGCGCGATGACGTAGGCGTCGTAGCTCTTCCAGTCCGACTCGAGCTCGACGAGCCGGCGCTGGGTCTCGGCCTTCTTGCCGGCCGGCACACGAACGATGTAGCCGGTCTCCCCGGGTGGGGTGCGACCGTGGCGGAGCTGCGGATTGAGCCGCTTCAGATCGGCCTCGCTGGCGTTCGCGATCCGGGCCAGGCCCGCGAGCGAGACCGAGGTGGGGAGCGCGACATCTTCCCAGGCCTCCGGGCGGGCCGGCTTGAGCTTGTCGTAGCCGAACACCGCGCGGTTGCGGCCGACGATGGCGGCCGCGAGTACCTTGGGCGTGTAGAGGCAGGTCTCCCACGGGATCCCGTTCTCGTACTGACACAGCCGGTAGTAGTCGTTGGTGTTGTAGCGCGCGATCGAGCGCAGCATCGCGCCGTAGCCCATGTTGAAGGCAGCGAGCGCGACGTGCCAGTCGGCGAACCGCTGGTAGAGGTCAGCGAAGTAATCCATCTGCGCGATCGTCGAGCGCAGCGGATCGCGGCGCTCGTCGACCCAGCGATCTTCACGCAGTCCGTAGATCCGGCCGCCCTCGGGCATGAACTGCCAGACGCCGAGCGCACCGGCCGATGACGAATCATTGGGATCGTAGCCCGACTCGATCATCGCGACGTAGAGCAGATCGTCGGGCAGCTGCGCCTTGCGCAGATGCGCGAGGATCATGTCGCGGTAGCGGCCCTGCGCGATCAACCAGCTCTCCATGATGCTGCGGCCGCGCGGGTCGGACTTGTAGAACATCAGGTAATCGACGAGCGTCTGCGACCACTTCACCGGCAGATCGGGGAGCTCGAGCTGATCGAGCCATGGCGCGTCGGGCCGCAGCTCGCTCGGCCGCTTGACGAGCGGCGTCGCCGCGCGCGGCTCGAGCCGGCTCACCGGTGGCGTCCGGTCGTCGATCCACGGGCTCGTTCCCGGCGCCGGGAACGCCTCGACCTCGAACTCCCGCAGCAGATCGCCGGGGCGCGCGCAGCGCTCGTCGGCCGCGCAACCCCGGATCGAGCGCCGGCCGTCGAGCTCCTGTGGCAGCCCCGGTTCGCCGGCCCGGATGGGCGGTACCGGTTGGGCCCCTGCGTGAATCGGCAGATCGCTGGGCTCGGCATGGACAGCCCCGCCCCAGCCAAGGACGAGCGCGAGGCCGCAGCCGACGGCCATGCGGACGAGTACTTCGCGCATGTCCTGAAACATAGGCGCCGCGACGAGCCTTCACCAAGTTTTCAGAACTGGTTTTGGTGCAACGGCTCGCCGATCGGGAAACAGTGCTAGGCTGCGGCAAGCCACTTAGGAGAGTCCCATGCCCGGAATGGGCGAGCTCATCGTCATCCTGCTCATCGTCCTCGTCGTCTTCGGTGCCAACAAATTGCCTGGCATCGGCGACGCGCTTGGCCGAAGTATCAAGAACTTCAAGAAAGCCTCGAACGTCGAAGGTGACGACGACGACAAGGCCGACAAGACCAAGAAGGAGCTAGCGGCTGCCAAGCAGTCGAAACAGCTCGAAGAAGGTGAAGCTGACAAGGACGGGGACTGGGAAGAAGTCGTGGTCCGCCGTCGCAAGAAGTCCGGCGTCGCCGAGTAGGCCGCCAAACGACCCCGCGCCCGAGGCTGTCGGCTATGCCTGGGGGCGCCTGAGGGTCGCTGCGTAGACCTCGCCGGCATGGGTCCGCAGCGGCTCGCGCAGCGACGCATCGGCGGCCAGCTCGCGAAGCTCCTGGGACCGAAGCGTGGTCACGATGCGGATCGCATCGGCCAGTGGCGTCGATGGATTCAGCACAAGCGCGCGCTTGACGGAATGTCGCACCGACCACCGCGGATGGCTTGCGATCGCCGTGAGCGCGGTCGGCACCGCGGGCCGTGCCGATGCGATCCGGACCACATCAGCCTCGGTGATGTGCGGATTGTCGAGCAGGATCGCGACGACGGCCGGGTGCGGATCACGGAGCAGCAGCAGGAGCTGCTCGCGATCGTGGGTGCGCGCCAGCCACTTGCGTTCGCCGAGCGTGAGCGGGCGGCCGGTGGGCTTGAGCGGGCGCTCCGGCGCCAGCGACTTCGCGAGCTGATGCGAGCCCATCGTCGTCGGAGAAGCGACGAGGAACAGCCGCGCAATCGCGGGCAGCCGGTGCGCCATCGCGGCCTCGTACAGCTGCTGGCGGGTGTCGTAGGCCAGCGCCGGGTCCGCAGCAGCGTGCGTGACCGCCTCGAGGGCCTCGATGGCGTCGGGGTCGTCCTTGACGTGCGCCCTGGCGACGATCGTCGCCAGGGCATGGACCCAGGACGCTGGATCACCCTCCTGGAGGGCCTCGATCAGGGCCAGCACCCGCATCCGGGGATCGCGAAGTGCTCGCAGACGAGCAATGATGTGCTCGGGACCCACTCAATTAGTGTGGCACGTTGAGGACATGGCGCGCTGCGTGATACTTTCAATCGCCATCGCGCCGCCACCGGGCGGTCGGCACGGAGCAATATGCCGGACACTCGAATCATCAAGCGGTACGCAAATCGCAAGCTCTACGACACAGAACACAGCCGATACGTAACGCTGGATCAGATCAGCGAGATGATTCGTAACGGCGACGATGTAAAAATCGTCGACAACAAGACCAAGGAGGATCTGACCACGGTCACCTTGGCGCAGATCATCTTCGAGGAAGAGAAGAAGCAACGCAGCTTCCTGCCTCTTGCTGCGATGCGTAACATCATCCAGAGCGGTGGTGCGTGGTTCGCCGAAGCGCAGCGCCGCGTCCAGAGCATCCTGCCTGGCAAGCGCAAGGACGAGACGGACCTCGAGGAGCCGGTCGCCGAGGGCGATCCCGGCGACGCGGGGGATGACTCGGCGTTCCGCAAGCGCAGCCTGGAATCGTTGCGCGAGTGGGTCGATCACTCGAAGCACCGGCTCGACGACTGGCAGAAGCAAGTCGACGCGAAGATCCGCACGACGATCGACGGTCTCTCGCAGACGATCACCCCGCCGTGGGGCGGCGTGAACAAAGACGTCCGAGCGCTCGCCGATCGAATCGACGAGCTCGAGGCCAAGCTGCGCGAGTTCGAGACGCCGGACGATTCGCCCGAACACGCTGTGCCGCCCGAGCAGAGCGCGCCAGCCGAGCCCGAGCCCGAGATCAAGGCGAAGGCCGAAGGCTAGGCGAGCTAGGCGAAGCGAACGCTTCGCTCGCCTTATCATCCGACGACGCCCGTGAAACGCGGTCGCGGAACCGCGTGCGCACGACCTGGGGCGCGGCCATGTCGTCGCTCCGTGCAGGCCGACAACGCGGCCGTGCTCGGCCTCGGCTGTGGTTACGGTCCCGCTCGGCGCGCCGCGAACGGAATCAACGCGCCACCGCATGACGCAGGCGCGATCGGCTACTGAAAGTCCTTGTGGAGCGTCGCCGTCTCGCCGGCCTTGGTCACGACCGGGAACGTGAACTTGTCGCCGCCAACGGTGAACGTGATCTTGTGCCTGCCCGGTAACAGCGGCAGCGCACGGCCCGCGATCGGCGTCGAGAGCCCGCTATCGACACCGTCGACGGCGATCCGCGCGGTCGGCTTGCTGGTCACGTTCAAGTAGCTCTTTCCATCGGTCGACTTCCGGTCGCCGAGCTTGGTTCCTCCCTGCAGCCTGCCGAGGTCGTCTTCGGCAGCCGCCGGCTTGGGCTTGGGCCGGTCTGCCGACCTGCTCGCGGGTCGATCCGCCACCCCGTCGGGCTTCGCCCTCTCCGATGGCCTGTCGGCTTTGCCCGGCTTGTTGGTCTTGTCTTGCGGGTCGGTCTTGTCCGGCGGCTCGCCGACCCCATGATCACTCGACACCGCATCGGCCGGCTTCTGCGCAGCGCTGCCCGCAGCCAACCCGCTGCCTGCAGCGGCCCCACTACCCGCAGCGGATGTGACGCCCGCCGCGGAGCCCATCGCGCCGGGGGTGGCCGAGGCTGAGCCGCCGCCGGTCCCCGCGCGACCACTGTCACTGCCGGCGCTCGGCGCCGCGTTCACTGCGCACTCGAGCGCGGCGATCTTGCCCGCGGCAAGCGTCATCTCCTGCTCGCATCCCTGACCATCGGGCCCGACGAGGCGGACCTTGCGCAGCCCGGCGGTGACCGGAATCTCCTGCCGGTCGCGGACGGTGGCGATCTTGTTGTTGTCGACGAACAGATCCGCCGAGATCCCGGGCGTCATCGCCACGTGAATCGTGGCGATCGACGACGCCGGCCCGCCGGTCTCGGCCACGGTGCGATCGGTGTCGAGAACCAAGAACTTCACGGCAAGGAAGCCACCGAGAACGAGTGCGGCGATCGCCACGCCGATCGCGACATCGCGAACAATCGACGATCGCTTTCTGGCTTCGGGCCTGGCTTCCAGCGTCTCAGGCGCTTCGACGGCCGAGGTCGCGGCGTTGTACGCACCGGGCGGCGCGTATGGATTTTGTTGCCCGGGCGGCCGATACGGATTTTGCGGATTTTGCGGGCCCGACGATGCTGCTGATGGCGACGATGGATAGGCGTTGCTTTGCGGCGCGTACGGGTTGGGTTGCTGCGGCGATGGGTACGGCTGGCTGTAGCCCACCGGCGGCATCGGCTGCGACGAATGCATGCCCGGCGGTGGCTGCGGTGCCTGCGTTCCGGGCAGCGGCTGCGTCCCGTGCGGCGGGGCCTGCTGCATCCCGGGCGGCAGCAGGATTCCCGGCGGCGGCTGGCTGGAGTACGGGCTGAACGACGGCGGCGGATATCCCTGCGAGTAGTTCGGCAGCCCCGCAGGCGCCGGCGATCCGGGCAGCGTCCGCCCCTGGTTCGCCTGGCCCACGTTCTGTGGCATGCCGCTCGGGTTGGTGGCCGCCATCGCCGCTGGTGTACCGAGCGCGCTCGGCTCGCCGTGGCCGGCTTGCGAAGCCGGTGGCTGTCCATACTGCTGGTACGGCGCGCCCGCATTCGCGGGGTTCGCGTAGCTCGGCATCGTGAAGCCCGGCTGCGACGGCCGGGATGGCTCAGACGGCAGCGGTGTGCCCGGGCGTGCTGGGGAGCTCGATGGCGCGCCCGAGCTCGGAACCGGTCCCGGAGACGTCGAAAGCCGCGCGATGGGCGGGGGCTTGGGAGGGCGCGTTAGCGGTCCCGAGGCCGAGGTCGGCGCACGCGACGACGCAGGTGATGCGGCCGCCGCCGGGTTCACGCCGTGATCGATCTCGCCGAAGATCTCGGTGGGCGCCTCCTCACCGAACGCTTCGGCATCATCTTCGTCAGCGAGTGGACCACCTCTCGCCGCCGGCGACCCAGGGGCCGGACCGACTTCGGCGGCTACGGCGCCAGACGCGGCGGCGCCCGGTGCGGCGGTGCCCGGTGTGGCGGTGCCCGGCGCCCCGGCGGCTTCGAGATCATCGAAGTTGGGCCCGCCGAGCGTCGTCGGATCGCCTTCGACCGCCGGCGCCTCGCCGAGCGACTCCACGACATCGGCCTTCGCTTCGGCGGCGGGAACCCCGGCGAACAAGCCGTCGCGACCGACCCGCTTGTACTGCTCGAGTTGCTGGCGCTCGCGATCGATCTCGCTGGCGAACACGTCCTTGAGCCAGCTCGACAGCGACTTCGCCGTGAACACGACGTCCTGGCCCATCAGGAACGCCTGCAGATCGACGAGCATCTCGCTGCACCACTGGTAGCGCTCGTCGACGTCCTTCGCGAGCGCCTTCAGGATCACCGCCTCGACGGCCTCCGGGATCGCTGGGTTGATCTCGCGCGGCGGCCGGATGTCGACGTTGCGGACCTTCTCCAGCGTCGAGAAGTCGGTCTCGCCCTGGAACAGCCGCTCACCGGTCAGGCACTCGTAGAGCATCGTGCCGATCGCGAAGATGTCGCTGCGCCGATCGAGCGGCAAGCCACGCACCTGCTCCGGCGACATGTAGCCGAACTTGCCCTTGAGCACCCCGGCCATCGTCCGCGAGTTGCGCGACGTCGCCTTCGCGATACCGAAGTCGATCACCTTGACCTCGCCCTCGTACGACACCAGCACGTTCTGGGGCGAGCAGTCGCGGTGGACGATCTCGAGCGGCCGACCGAGCGGATCCCGCTTGCGATGCGCGTAGTCGAGCCCCTCCAGCACCTTGGCGATGCTGAAGCACGCCATCGCGATCGGCATCGCTTGCTTGATCTTGCGCAGCCGATTCTGGATCTGGAGCAGGTCCTTGCCCCAGATGTATTCCATCGCGATGAAGTGCGAGCCGTCGATCCGTCCGAGCTCGAAGATCTGGCAGATGTTCGCGTGGGCGAGCTGACCTGCGATCTTGGCTTCATCGATGAACATCTTGATGAAGTCGCGGTCCTCTCCCATCGTGGGCAAGATCCGCTTGATCGCGATGATCTTCTCGAAGCCTTCAACGCCGTAGGACTTGGCCTTGAAGACTTCGGCCATGCCGCCCACGCTGATCCGGTCGAGCAGCAGGTATTTCCCGAACGGTACGGGCTGCCTCACTCGGTCGAATGGTAGCGGAGGGCTAACAGAGATCACAATGAGGAACGGGGGGCATATGCCCAAGGCTCAGCGACGACAGTACTGAAATGATCCATCGTCACGAGGTCTTCAGCCCAGGGGCTAGAGACCACAGCGACAATGTAGTATCAGCATTTATACGATACCGGTCGTCAAAAGCTACCGGTGAGACCAAGAACCCCAGCATTCCTCGTACCTGCCACGAACGGCTGCATGGTCTGCTCGCGCGATCGCCGACGGTATCCGCGTACGCCGTCGTACACGCCGTAGGCATACGTCAGGATCAAGGCGACCCCGCTCGCAACATTGTAGGGGCGGATCGCCCGTGCCGCGCGCGTGTGATCGCCATCCTCGTCGCAGGTCAGCGCCCCCCCTGCGCTTCCGTCGGTGTGGTTGCACCACTTCCGGAGATAGCTGTAGGTCGTGAGATTGACGATGAGCAACGTGCCCATCACGCCGCCGAGCACGTACGCCGTGGTGCGATCGCCGTTCTGAAATTGCCCCACGGGCGGGATCAGCGTCAAAAGCCAGGATCGCCGCGGCGGCGTGGCGCGCAGCGCGCGGAGCTCGGAGGCGTGGCGCGACGCGACGTCGTTGAAAAACGCCACCACCTCCGGTGGGTACAGCGCCGGATCGAGCCGTCCGTCGAGATCGAGCCGCAAATACGCGACGAAGTGGCGCTCCGCGGCGTCGCCGTGCTGCTGAAAGAAGGCCGCGATGCCGGCCAGCCGGTGCGCCTCGCCGAGATCGGGCCTCGCCAGCGGCTGGGCGAGCTGCGGATCGAGCAGCGGCTCGACCAGGCGGGTGACGCCGGACCAGTCGCCGGCCAGCGCGGCCGTGTTGCCGTCGCGCAAAACGTCCGACGTGGCAAGGCCGGGCTGGGCAGACGCCACCGTGACCGACAACGCGATCACCAGGATCGCGCGCATCACCGCCATGTCACCACGTTTCGCAGCAGGTGGGGACGCAGGATGGCCAGCACCTCCCGGGCAACCCGCGAAGCGAGCGCGCCGTCGCGCAGGCCGGGATCGCCCAGCACCGTATCGGTCACCACGACGCGATCGAACCGCACTGCCCGCGCGTCCGTGATCTGCACCCGCACCCGGGCCCGCGCCATCGGCAACGCGCCGGTCTCGGCCGTGTAGTCGAGGATCCAGAACCCGACGGCCAGGTCGGTGCCGCTCGCGGCGACGGCGTCCGCGGCGACCTTGCGATCGAGCTTGCGCGGATCGAGCTTCTGGATCGGCCGGTGCTGCGCGAGCGCCCAGTCGGCGACGGCCGCGTCGAGCGCGCCGAGCAGTCCCCCCGCCGGGGCGCCGCGGCGCGCGTCGGTGATCGCGACGAGCATCGGGCGATCGGCGATCGGCGATGGCCGGCGCCCGCCCGAGCGGTCGCGATCGCCGACGGGTGAGGGCCGCTGGATCGCCGCGAGCCAGTTGCGGACCAGGGGTAGGATGCGCGCCGACAGCTCCGCCGCCGCGCCGTCGATGTTCGCGAGGCCCGGCGCGGTCGCCGACAAGGTCTCGAGGACGACGCCGTCGAGCGTGTTGCGGATCCGCAGCGAGATCGTGATCGCGTTGGCCTTGCCGAGCGCGATCGTGCCGTCGATGATCAGCCGCGCGCGGTCGGGCACCGCCATCTTCGGGCCGACCACGACGACCGACACGCTTCCGACCACCAGCGCACGGGCGAGCTCGCTGGCCACCGGCTGACCATAGATCTCGAGGCTGCGATCGGTGTCGAGCGGCAACAGCGCGACCGCATCTGCGGGCGCTGGCGCCGACTCGCCATGGGCGCGGATCCCGAGACCCGCCACGCAGCCGGCGATCGCGAGGGCGATCCAGGCGCGCCCGATCATCGCTCGCCCTGGAACGCCGGCATCGTCGCCTGCCCGGCCGCCGAGATCCCGTCGCGCTTGACCACCGCCGCGAACGTCCTGGCCAGGATCTTTAGGTCGAGCGCGAGGCTGCGATGGTCGACGTAGAACACGTCGAGCGCGAACTTCTCGGGCCAGGTCAGGCCGTTGCGGCCGGCGACCTGCGCCAGCCCGGTGATCCCCGGCACGACCTCGTGGCGGCGCGCCTGCTCGGGGCTGTAGCGCGACAGGTATTCGACCAGCAGCGGACGCGGCCCGACCAGGCTCATCTCGCCGCGCAGCACGTTGATCAGCTGTGGCAGCTCATCGAGCGAGCTCGCGCGCAGCAACCGGCCGATCCGGGTCAACCGCTCTCCGTCGGGCAGCGGGTGGCCGTCGCGACCGACCGCGTCGCGCATCGTGCGGAACTTCTTCAGCTGGAAGATCCGGCCGCCGAGCCCCACCCGATCCTGACGAAACAGCAGCGGGCGACCGACGTCGGCATACACCAGCGCCGCCGTGGCCGCGATCACCGGCGCGCCAACGACGAGCGCCGAGACGCCGACCGCAACATCGATCAAACGCTTCACGGCAACCACGGGTGGAGCTTACATCGTTCCCGGATCCGGAACCGACAGCACGAAGCCGCCGGCACTGTCGGTGGCGGTCTCGGCGATCGGCCGCTCGCGATCGATCCCGCTGCACGCGATGCACAGCAGCTGGACCGATGCGTTCGGCAGCGCCTGGCCCGAGGCGGTCTTCGCCGTGCCACGGAGCTCGAGCGGCGCCGGCAGCCGGTAGGTAGGCGCGATCGACGAGGCGTCGCGATCGGCGATGACCAGCTGCGCCCCGCGGCCCACCGCCGCGTGAAACCGCAGGTCGTAGTGCCCGCCCGGCGCCAGCGCCGCGCTGATCAGGCCCGACGCGCTCGCGGTGACGTGAAGCTCCGGCGCACCCGCGCTCGCGAGCACGCCGACGGGAACGAGGTCGATCACCGCGTCGGTCAGGGCGGCGATCCCGGTCGCGCCGAGCACGGCGGTCGCGATCGGTTGCAGCGGCGGTGCGTCGAGCGTGATGGGAAGCGCCCCGGTGGCATCGAGCGCCGCCACCGCGAGTGCCCCGGTGCCGCTCGACACGACCGCCGACAGCATCGCCAGCGGCACCCGCAGGCTCGGCAGCATCCCTTCGGAATTCGCGGTGGCCGCGATCCGGACGTCGCCGGTCGCCGCGACCACGGTCCCTGCGGTGACCGTCCCGACCGGCGCCGAACCGACCACCGTCACTGTCGCGTTGGCGAGCGGCGCGCCGCGCTGCTGCACCTGACTCCCCGCGAGGTCCTTGAGGATCACCGTGTAGCGGATCTGCAGCGGACCGCCGAGGTCGAACGCCTGCGACGTCGCCGATAGCCGGGGCAGACTGCTCGCAATGGGGGGCGTGACCTCGACGGTGACGGCGCCGCCACCGGTCGGCGCGCGCAGCGTGAAGCCGCCGGCGCCGTCGGTCGTCGCCACGGTCGATGGCACGCCGTCGATCGACAACCGCACCGTGGCCCCGGCGAGCGGCGCGTCGGCCGGATCGCGGACCGTTCCGGTGATCGGCGAGCCGGCGTTGACCATGAGCGGCAGGCCCGAGGCTGGCATCCAGTCCGTGATCCGGCGCGGTGCGAGGCCGGCGACCGACGGGATCACCAGCACGCTGTGCAGCTGCACGGCGAGCGGCGTCACGAAGTTGCCGGTGCTGTCCGAGAACGCTTCGACGACGGCCCCCGGCGCGGCGTTCGGGACGAACCGCAGATAGGCCGCGACGCCGCCGTCCGGACCGTCGAGGTGGAGCCGCTCGAGCGAGCTCGAGTCGGCGCGCAGGCTCCCGATATCCATTGCGGCGCCACCGAGGATCACGGTCGTCTTCTCGAACGGCGGCGCCAGCGAGCTCTGCCGCGGCACGACGCGCAGCCGGATCGCGCTGGGCTTGGCGCCGGCGATCGCCACGTTCACCGACAGGTCGACCGAGCTGCACGACACCTGGGAACCGGCGAGCGCGACGCTGACGGTGTAGATGCCGGCCGCGAGGGCGGGGAACTCGATCTCGGTGCCATCGGAGCCCACGCTCGTGGCGTCGACGTCGACGCCGCCGAACCTGACCCGCCAGCTCAAGGTGGGAGGTGGGGTCACCGTCAACGCCACGAGGACCCGGACCTTCGCCGTCGGCCCCGCGACGGGAGCGCTCGGGGAGGACGTGAGCCCGACGCTGTCGCAGCCAGGGGCGGGCGGGTTGGCCCCCCCAGCGTCGCTGCCGTTGTTGTCGCCGCCGCTCAAGCCGGCGCCACCGCCAGCACTACAGCCCGCAAGTGCGATCAGCAGCACGGGCATCGCAAGCCTCATCGGATCTCCAGGCGCCAGGTCTGACGCTGCGTACACCCGTCGTTGGTCGTCAGCGCGCAGGTCGACATCTCGTCGGGGCACGACACCGCGGTGTGATGGCGATCGAACACCTCGACCCGCAGCTCGACGATCTGCCCCGGCGTGTAGAGCCCCGGATCGAACGGGACGCGGTTGCCGCTCGTGCCCGGTAGCGCCACTCGCTCCGATGCACCGGGCGGCAAGATCGACCACTCGAAGCTCGCCGTGCCGTACAGCGGGTCGCTGGACACCGGCGGATAGCCATCGAGATCGTCGTCGACCAGCGGGATCTGGAACAGCGTTGACTCGGTGATCGGCAAGGTGACCCCTTCGGGCGGCACCAGCGGTCGCGCCTGCGCGATGCAGGGCGGCTGGTCGGCCGCGATCTCCAGGGCCAGCGTCTTGTCCATGGCCATCCCCGCCCGATCGGTCGCGGTGACCTCCACCACCCAGGAACCGGCGACGTTGGGCACCAGCCTCTGCGTCACCGTGATGTGAGTGGAATCGAGCTGGGCTTGCGAGCCAGCCTCGAGCGAGATCGCCGGGAGCGGCGTCACCACCATCGCACGCAAGGTGATATCGGCGAGCTCGTCATCGAGATCGCTGTAGGTCGCGAACACCTCGATGGGAGCCCCGACCGTGTAGCTGTGGGCCGAGCTGCTCACATCGAGCATCGGCGCGGCGTCCTCGACGCTGTACCGCTGCGTCGCTCCCCCCAACGCGATCGCGCCGTGGTCGTCGCGCGCCACGACTTCCACCACGATCGATTGGGTCAGCGGCGAGCTCTCTCCGCTGACCCGCACCGGCACCGCGAGGACCGCGGAGCCCGTGGGAGTGCCAGCCACCGGTACATAGAACGATGACGCGCTGCAGTTGAAGCCGTCGCGGTCCTCACAAGCGAACGCGCTCCACGCGAACGTGTCAGGGTGCTCGAGCTGCGCTGTGACCGTGAGCTGGCCGCCCCGGGTGACCTGGACGGTGCTCGCGGGAAACAGCGTGACGGTCGGGTGGGTCTCGATCGGATCGATGTAGAAGCACCCCGTCCACAACAACGCCAAGCTGATCACGAGCCTCACGAGGCTCACGGTGCTGCAACCAGCCTGCCAGCCGCAAGTGGGTTGATCATGGCCGTCGGTTCGGCTCTCTGGGCGCCGATCATGACAGCGCTGTCGCGGTCCCGGACAATCAGCCAACGATGGGCCCTAGAGATAGCAACCCAGCTCGGGGAAATCCCTGAGGGTGCAGCTCGCGCGGAACGTGATGAACTGCTTCTTGCCACCGGCGTTGACCTCGACGTTGCCGGGTTTGAGCTTCGCGACCGTCCCGCGCCGGTAGTACCTGCCGTTGATCGTCGCGTCGACCGCCATCGTGACGTCGAACTCCCGGAGCAGCGTCCCGGTAAGCGTGCGGGTGGTGCCCGGCGCGACGTCAGCCTCCTGCGTCCATTCCCCCGCCGGGTTCACGCAGCGGACCTGGTGATGCCCCGCCGTCACCTCGATCGGTTCATTGCGGCGGTTCCCGCGGTCGATCCGATCGATCCACACGTTGCACCAGATGTCGTTGCGAACGATCACGTGACCCGTCGCGCGTGCCGGTTCGCTCGCGGCGTCCGGCGCAGCGGGCTCGTGCGCCGCCGGCGCGTCGATCGACGCCGAGCCGCTGGCCGAGACCGCGGTTCCTGCAGCCACCTCGCTGGGCGGCCCTGCGCTCGACGGCGGGACTGCCGACGCCGAGTCACCGACGCCGGGTGCCGACGGTCCGCTGCGGGCGCGCGCCACCGCCGGGCCCGCTAGCGTCCGCGAGGGTCTATTGGAGCCCGGCGAGCCCCGCACCTCGGGTGCAACGCCGGGCGGCCTGGCCGCCGGCTCCACCAGAACGCGGACGGTCGAGGCGTCTCGCGGTGCGGTCTCCGACGCCGCCGGTCCCGAGGGTGCGGTCGCCGCATCGCCCGAGCCGCCGGTCGCATTCGCCAAGCCCGCGAGCGCGACCGCGGCGTCGCCAGCAGCGATCGCCGGATCCGCCGGGCCTCCCCGGACCAGCACGACGTCGCCGCTCGCCGTCCCGTCGCGCGAACGTGCGGGAGTGATCCGCCAGGCCAGCCCTAGCGCGGCACCGACGAACGCGACGGCGACCCCACCGAGCGCGAGCCGGCGCTTGCGGAGCTGTGCACGGCCACCGTCGGTCACCGTCTCGATCAGCGCGGTGACGGTCGGATCGGCCGGCGCGAGCACGCTGGCGCGATCCGCCAGCGCCATCGCGCGCGGCAGCTTCGACGCCACGACCGCCGTCCTGGCGGCGTTGACCAGCGAGCTGACCACGGTCGGCGTCCGCGTGCGCAGGAACCCGTCGGGATCCGCGAAATACGCCGCCAGCTCCTCGGTCGCATCGCCGAACCCGCCGGCCGCCGCGAGGGCCCGCAGCTCGCCCGCGATCACCTGCGCGCTGGTCGGCCGCGCGGCCGGATCGATGGCCATCAGCCGCTCGATCAGGCGCGATAGATCCGCGCCGCACGACGGCCTGCGGCGGACCGGTGCGACCAGGGCGCCGGCCGCGATCATCGACATCACCTTGGCCGGCGAGCCACCGTAGGGCAGCCCGCCGGTCGCCAGCTGATACAGCGTCGCACCGAGCGAATACAGGTCGCTCTGCGCCGTCGCCGTCTCGCCGATGGCTTGCTCGGGGCTCATGTACGCCGGCGTGCCGAGCAGCGCGCCGCTTCGCGTCACCAGCGAGTCCTCGGTCTCGAGCCGTGCCACGCCGAAATCGGCGAGCAGCAGCCGGCCTCCGGGGGCGATCAGCACGTTGGCTGGCTTGACGTCGCGATGGATGACACCGGCGGCGTGCGCGGCCGCGAGCGCATCGCCCATCAGCGCGCCGACGCAGGCCGCGATCTCGGCGAGCATCGCGCCGCGTTGCTCGATCTCCTGGAGCAGCGTCCGGCCGCGGATCAGCTCCATCACGATGTACGGCGGGTCATCGCCCTCGCCTCCGCCGACGTCGTACATCCGGAGGATGTTCGCGTGCTCGAGCCCCGCTGCCGCGCGCGCCTCGCGGTGAAACCGGCGGACGATCTCGGCGCGCCGCGCCAGATGCGGAAACATCACCTTCAAGGCGACGTCGCGCCGGAGCTCCCGGTCGCGGGCGCGGAACACGGTCGCCATGCCGCCCTCGCCCAGCTCGTCGCCGAGCTCGTAGCGACCCAGCGTATCACCGGCGCGAACCTGGCGAGGCCCCTTGCTGCGCCCAACCACCCCCTCGTGGCCCCCCTCGGCGGCAACCTCGCCGGGATCGCTCGGACCCGCGACCGGCGTCTCGGCGCTCGCCCGATCGGGCTCGTCCGGCGCGCGCCCCGACACGGTCAGCTAGCCGACCACACCACGTGGTTCGTCTTGCCCACGGCCTTGGCTGCTTTCATCGCCCTGCCGAGCCTGCGGCCAAGCTCGTCGGGGCCATTGGTGAGATTGAGACCGGTCGTGTGGGCGATCGCGAGCACCAGGCCGAGCGAGGCGGCGTCCTCCGGAAACGTCGCGCGCTTGGCATCGAACGTCGATTCGGCGCTCGCGACGAACGGTCCGACGTGCTCGGGCGACAGCACAGCGATGAAGTCCGAGCCACCGATGTGGCCGACGAACGCCCCACCGCCCGACGCCGCACGCGCGGAATCGAGCAACCACTGGCCGAGGTCGCGGACGGTGTCCTCGCTGCGCGCGATCCCGATCGCGTCGGCGTAGCTATCGAAGTTGAGCACGTCGATGTGGACGCACGCCGTCGGCTTGCCGCTCTTGAGCGCGCCCTCGATCTCCTCGTCGATCGCGCGCGACCCGGGCAGGTTCGTCGTCGGGCTGCGATCGCGCTCGCGGCGCGCCGACCGGATCAGCGCCTTGACCCGCGCGCCGAGCTCGCGCAGATCGAACGGCTTGGACATGTAGGCATCGGCGCCTGCCTCAAGGCCCTGCACCTGATCGTCGACCTGTGCCAGCGCGGTCAGCATCAGGATCGGCGTGCGCGACCACATCACGTCCGCCTTGAGCCGACGTGCAACTTCGTGCCCGTCGACCCGCGGCATCATGACGTCCAGCACCAGGAGGTCTGGATCGTGGGCCTTGACCAGCTTGAGAGCTTCGTCGCCGTCGCGTGCCCGCAGGCACAGGAAGCCGGCATCACCGAGCGCCATGTTGACCATGTGCGCGATGGCGTCGTCGTCCTCGGCGATCACGATCTTCTTGAGGAGCATCGGATCGATGCATGAATACCACCGATCCGGCACGCCCTCAATGGAAGCCTGTGAAAGGGACGCCTGTGAAAGCCGGTCCAGACCGTGACGCGGTGGGCGCCCCGCGGCCATGGCCGTGGTAAGCATCCGCGTGGACTCACGCTTGGACCCCGCCGTCGAGACGACGACGCTCGACAACGGCCTCGCGGTCACGACCGTGGCGTTGCCGCACCTGCACACCGCGGTGTGTGCCCTGTTCATCAAGGTCGGCGCGCGGTTCGAGCTGCCCGAGGACAACGGGCTGTCGCATTTCACCGAGCACATGCTGTTTCGCGGCACCGAGCGGTATCCCACCTCGCTCGCGCTCAACACCGCGGTCGAACGGCTGGGCGCGACGCTGCATGCCGAGACCGGCCGCGACTACACGCTGTTCCAGCTCGCGCTCGAGCCCGAGCTGGTCGGCTCGGCGATCGACGTGCTGGGCGAGCTGCTATCGCGGCCGCGGTTCGACGACATCGAGCTCGAGCGCGAGCTGGTGCTCGAGGAGATCAACGAGGACTACGACGAGCAGGGCGTCGAGATCAACGCCGACGACATCGCCCGCGGCCTGCTGTTCGAGAACCACCCGCTCGGCCAGCGCATCATCGGCCCGCGCGGCAACGTCGCGCGGTTCTCGATCGACGACGTCCGCCGCCACTTCTCGACGTTCTACGGGGCGCGCAACGCCAACCTGTGCGTCGCCGGGCCGGTCCAGCACGGCGCGGTCGTCGCCGCGGCGTCGCGCGCGCTCGCGGCGATCCCCGCCGGGCAGCGCGCCGAGGTGCTCGCGGCCCCGGCCCCGATCGGTGGCCCGAGGCTACGCCACGTCCCCGACGCCGGGTCGCAGACCTCGCTCGCGATCCTGTTCCGCGCCGTCCCCGAGCTCGATCCAGCCTACGTCGCGCTGGTCGCGATGCTGCGCGTGCTCGACGACGGCATGTCGACCCGCCTGCACTACACGCTCGCCGATCAGAAGGGCCTGGCCTACTCGATCCACGCCGCGATCGAGCCGCTAGCCGACACCGCGCTGTTCGAGATCACCGGCGCGACCGCCAACGCCAAGGTCCCCGCGCTGGTCCGCGAGCTGCTCGGCCTGCTCGACGGGCTGCGCCGCGGCAACGTCACCACCGACGAGCTCGCCAAGGCCCGCACCCGCTACCGCTACGAGACCCTGGCCTCGATCGACGACGCCGCCGCGATGGCCGGCTGGTTCGGCGGCACCGCGCTGTACTACCCGCCGATGACGCTGTCCGCGCGGCTCGAGGCGATGGACAAGGTCCGGGTCGAAGACGTCGTCCGGATCGCCGACGCCGTGCTGATCCCCGATCACCTGGTGCTCGCCGCGGTCGGCACGCTGTCGCGCGCGCGGCTCGGCGAGCTCCGCCAGGCGATCACCGACTGGCGCTGAGTCGGCGATCTTCTCCGGAGGAGGCGCAGCCGGCGTCCGTGCCGGCAAGCCGATCGCATCGGCGGCAGATGCTGGCAGATGACGGGGCCAGAGCTCCGGTCGAACCGAACGCGCGTGGCTCCGCTTGCGAGCCACGATTGCTCCGTGACAGCGTCCGCACCTCAACAGGGAGGGATTCAATGCGTTTGGTACAAGCATGTGCGGTGTTCGTGGTGGTCGGTCTGCTCGCGCCCGGGTTGGCGGAGGCGCAGGAGGCCGATTCGAAGCTCTGGATCGGTGCCGGCGTGGGCCTGTCGCCGGCCGGCACGTTGAAAGTGAAGGTCGCGAATGAGGAGCAGTCCGCCGATACGGTGACCGGGTACCAGATCAATGGATTGATCGATATCCGCGTCGCGCCACACGTGTCGATCGGCTTCGCACCCGGGATCCTGTTCAACATCAAGAGCAGCGGGGACACCACGTCGGCCACCGAGCTTGATCTCCCGGTCCGGCTAACCCTGGACAGCGTGGTCGCGCCGAAGATCCGGATGTATGGCTTCGTCTCGCCCGGCTATACGATCCTGTTTCCACCATCGGACGGAGATGGGAATAACGTGCTCGGACATCCGTCCGGCTTCATGGTCGGGTTCGGCGGCGGCATCGGCATTCGCGTGGCACCCAAGGTGATCGTGACCGGCGAGCTCGGCTACCAGTTTCGGTTTGCCTCGAACACCGTGCAGAACGTCGACTTCTCCATCGACGTCAACTACCTGACCCTCGCGCTCGGTCTGGTCGTCGCAGTCGACTGACGTCGCCCGCGCTGAATCATCCTCTGGGCGTCCGGCGCGCGACGCCGGCGTTTCGTGCTGGTAAACGCGCTTCGGTCGCGGTTTCCTCGCAGCCACCGCGGGCGACTGGAGCGATGATGGCGCGTGACTGACGACGAGGTGAAGTACCAGACGATCCACGGCTACCGCCGCGCGTTCGTTCACACCGGACGCGGGCCGGCGCTCCTGCTGATCCACGGCATCGGCGATCGCCACGACACCTGGCGGCCGCTGATCGCCGACCTCGCGCGCGACCACACCGTGATCGCACCGGACCTGCTCGGCCACGGCCGCTCCGACAAGCCGCGCGCGGACTACTCGGTGCCGGCGTACGCCAACGGGATGCGCGACCTGTTGACCGTGCTCGGCATCGATCGCGCGACGATCGTCGGCCATTCGCTCGGCGGTGGGATCGCGATGCAGTTCGCGTATCAGTTCCCCGAGCGCTGCGAGCGCGTCGTGCTGGTGTCGAGCGGCGGCGTCGGTCGCGACGTCCACCCGCTGCTGCGGATCGCCGCGGCGCCGAACACCGACATGCTGCTGCCGCTGCTGCGCCTGCGCGCGGTCAAGCTGCTCGGCCGCAGCGTGCTGTGGGCGCTGGCGCGGATCGGCGCCGACCTGGGCCGTGACTCCGAGGATCTCCTGCGCGTGTTCGAGGCGCTGCCCGATCCGGCGACCCAGCGCGCGTTCGTGCGGACGCTGCGTACGGCGGTCGACTGGCGCGGCCAGCACGTCACGATGCTCGATCGCTGCTACCTCACGCGCGGCGTGCCGACGCTGCTGGTGTGGGGAACGCGCGACGCGATCGTCCCGCTGGCCCACGGCCACGCCGCCCACGCCGCGATGCCGGGCAGCCAGCTCGAGGTCTTCGACGGAGCCGGCCACTACCCGCACCACGCCGATCCGGTCCGCTTCGTCCGCGTGGTTCGCGCGTTCGTGGCCACCACCGCACCGGCGATCTACGACCGCGGCGCGTGGCGCGAGCTGCTGTGTCGCGGCAACCAGGAACCGGGCGTGGCGGCACGGGCGGAGCGCAACGCGCGAACCGAACAGGTCGGCTAGTCTCCTGTCCCCGAGGTTTGCAGCCAATTTCTGGCCGCCTCGGCGCGGCATTTCTCGATGACTTCCCTCGAGCAACCGCACCCCTGGTGCAGGACCACGCACGTCCAAGACAGGCGGCCCTGTGAACCCGTCAGTCCGACGCGATCGAGCCACGCGTCGCCGTGCTGACCTGCAACGGGCGGGCGCGCCGAGCACGCAACCAACGCTCCAGCCGGACGCGAAGTCGCAGGAACGGGCGCTCCACCAAGTAGAACGACACCAGCGCCGCCACGGCAACGAGGATCACGTTGATCGGGAAGCGCTGCAGATCAGCGCTGCCGTGCCGGTTCAGGAATAGCTGCTGCCACAGGTACAGCGAATAGCTGAGGGTCCCGATGAACACCAGCGGCCGCGCATTGAGCAGCCGCCCGAGCACGTCACCCGGCGTGCGGATCGTCCGCTCGATGATGAGCGCCACGCCCACGTTCATCACGGTCTGCCCGACGAGCCAATCCAGCTTGGCCGACGGATTGCGCGCCGACAGCGCGACCGCAAGAGGCACCAACCAGAACGCCCACGACGCGAGGAATCGCCCCCACCGTGCCGAGCGCGCGAGCCATGGCCGGATGCCGGCCAGCACGCAACCGGTCGCCAGCGCATCGGCCACCGTGGGAAACGTCTCCCCGATGCCGACTCGCAGCGACGGGACGAAGCCCATCGCGATCCGCAGCGCGGGAGCCAGCAGCACGACCACCACGGCCAGCCGCAACCCCGTGCGCGTGCCGGCGAATACCAGGATCGCTGGCCACACCAGATAGAACTGCTCCTCGACCGACAGCGACCAGAGATGCCCCGCGTACCAGCTGCGCTCGTGGTGGTAGTTCGTGGTGTACGTCGCACCGGCCAGCAGATCGCCCGGTTGCAGCGCGATGACGTGCGTCGCGTCGAGGGCGAACAGCACGACGAGGAACATGTAGAACGCCGGGAAGATGCGGAATATGCGCCGCACGTAGAACTGGCCCAGCGAGATCGCCCCAGTGCGGTCGGACTCTTCGAGCAGCAAGCTCGTGATCAGAAACCCGGAGATCACGAAGAACACCCGCACACCGAGGTTGCCCAGCTGCCAGTGACCGAGCTCCGCCACCGAGGGAAAGCCCCGGGTGCCGGTGAGGTGCGCCACCAGAACCAGGCCGATCGATAGCGCGCGCAGCCCATCGAGGGACGGGATCCGGCCGTCGATCCGCGGCACTCGCAGGGGCACCGGCTCCGCTGGCGCCTCCGCTGCCCCGGTCACTGGTCGCGTCCCCATGGGCACCCCATTTGACCCACACTGTACACCGCTCAGCGAATCTCGGGACACCATGTAGGTGCGCCCTCACGGCCGGATGGCGCAGCGCGTGGCCCGGATCAGGCCGCGCGACCGCCGCGGCGGCGACCGCGACCGCCGCCACCCCCGGGCAGATTGCGCCGGTCGTGGTCGCGGTGGTTCGACGGCTGCGAAGGCGCGGCCGGTGGGCGAGCCCCGAGCGGCACCCGCGACTCGTACGGGTGGCCCTCGACGATCGGAATGTCCTGCCGGGTCAGCTTCTCGATCGCGCGGAAGTCCTGGCGCTCGTCGGCGTCACAGAACGTCATCGCCATGCCCGTGGCGCCTGCGCGCGCAGTGCGGCCGATGCGATGGACGTAGGTCTCCGGCACCTCGGGCACGTCGAAGTTGACCACGTGGGTGACGTCGTCGATGTCGATGCCGCGCGCGGCGATGTCGGTCGCGACCAGCACGCGGGTCCGGCCGGCCTTGAACCCAGCGAGCGCGCGCTCGCGAGCGTTCTGCGACTTGTTGCCGTGGATCGCCTCGGCGCCGATGCCCTCTTTGACCAGGTGCTCGGCGATCCGATTGGCGCCGTGCTTGGTGCGCGAAAACACCAGGACCCGGCGCATCGCGACGTCGCGCAGGACATCGACCAGCAGCGCGCGCTTGTCGGCCTTCTCGACGAAGAACGCCTCCTGATCGACGCGCTCGGCGGTGGTCGCCGGCGGCACGACCGCGACGGTCTCGGGGTTCTTGAGCAGCTGGTCCGCGAGCTCCTGGGCCTCGCGCGGCATCGTCGCGGAGAAGAACAGTGTCTGGCGCTGGCGCGGCAGCACCCGGATGACCTTGCGGACGTCGTGGATGAAGCCCATGTCGAGCATGCGGTCGGCCTCGTCGAGCACGAAGACCTCCAGCGACTTGAGATCGACCAGGCCCTGGCCCTGGAGATCGAGCAAGCGGCCGGGGGTCGCGACCAGGATATCCATGCCGGACCGCAGCGCCTGCTTCTGGGCCTCCATCCCGACGCCACCGAAGATCACGAAGCTGCGCAGCGACAGGTGCTTGCCGTAGGTCGTGAAGCTCTCGTGGATCTGCGCTGCCAGCTCGCGGGTCGGCGTCAGGATGAGGCAGCGGATCGGCCGCTGGCGCCCCACCGGTGGCTGCTTCGCGAGACGCTGCAGGATCGGCAGCGCGAACGCCGCGGTCTTCCCGGTCCCGGTCTGGGCGAGGCCGAGCAGGTCGCGGCCCGCGAGAACGTGCGGAATCGCACGCGCCTGGATCGGCGTCGGTTCGACGTAGCCTTCGCTGGCAACGGCGCTTTCGAGCGCTGGAATCAGGCCTAGCTCTGAGAACAACATCGCGGCGACATAGCACGATCTCGCCGGTGCTAGTCGCGTTGTCCGACGGATTCGCCGCACCCCGCCATGCCCGCGCCCCGCGGGGCGCCCCTAGGTCAACGGCCTGGACTGCCTCGGCCAGCTAGTGTCGCTTCACTTTAGCTGCGCGTCGAGCACCGCGTTGACCTTGCCGTCGAACCCGCTCGCGTCGCCCTTGGCACCCGCGGCATGGGCCCGGAGGTACTCGCCGCGCTGCTTGGCGAGCTTGGTGAGCTCGCCCTCGGCCGCCTTGCGCGCCCCGACCCGGCGCTCGATCTCGAGCTTGAGCGCCGGCTTGTCCAGGTTGCGGAGGTCCGCGGGCAGCGCCGCGGGCGGCAGCGCCTCGACCGACATCGTGCCGTCTGCGACGCCGCCGACCAGATCCTGCTGGCCGGCGACGCGCGCGCCGCCGGGCTTGGCCGCAAAGTAGGCCGCGCGGTCCGCCTTGGTCGGCGTCGGGGCCCTCGCCGCGGCGGACATCTTGCGAACGTGCTCCGCGCGGCCGCGGTCATCGCCCACGATCACCGCGGTGCTGTCGATCCGCGCCGAGACCTCGGCGAGCTTGTCGTCGTAGGGCGTCGCGATCTGCTGCACCCCGCCGTCCTCGCGGATGGTCGAAAACTGGCCGTGGCCGAGCGCGGCGATCCGCTTCCAGGCGGCCTCGGTCTCGAGGTCTTCACCGCAGCGGATCGTGTTGAGGATGATCTGCTTGTCACCCGCTTCGCGCGCCAGGACATCGAACGGAGGCACGTCGCCGCGGTTCGCCGGCGCCGCATCGCCAACCAGGAACACCAGCTTCTTCGCGTCGCCGCGCCACGCCATCTTGTGCAGCGAATCGTCGAGCGCCGCGGCGACGTCCTCGGGTGCGTCGCCGCCGCCGTCGGCGGTGTAGCCCGACAGCTCCGCGAACACCGCGTCGAGATCGCTGGTGAGCGCCAGGTCGCGCGTCACGTACTCGTCGCCCAGATCGCGGTAGGCGACCAGGCCGACCCGCAGCTCGGCGTTGGGGTCGGTCTTGCGGATGTGCGTCGCGATCGACCACACCGTCCGCTTCGCGCCGTCGAGCAGCCCGCCCATCGAGCCGGTGGTGTCGACGGCGAACACCACGTCGACCGGGTGTCGAACCACCGGCGCCTGGGGCTCGACGACGGCAACCCGCTTCTGATCGTAGCTCCTCCCCGCGGTTCGCCAGGGCGACAGCCAGGCGGCGATGGTGATGGTCGCCGCAGCGACCGTGGAGACTCCGTAGGTGACGAGGTGCTGGCGAGCTGGCATGGTGACTGGCAACGCGCCAGCGCGCCGGTTCGATCTACGGTGGTGGCGCCAAATCACCGACTGCGACGGTGGTGACGCGGCGGACATCGATCGGGCGGCAGGTCTTGGTGCCACACAGCCAGAACCGCACGTGCAGCCGCACTTCGTGTTCGCCCACCTGATCGCCCCGCACGTTGACCGCGAACCGCGGCGCATCGGCCTCGGGGTCGACCGCGTCGCCGCGCCCGAGCCGCCTCTTCTTGATCGCGACGCCGGCCTCGGCGTCGAGATCGACGATCACATCGGCGTCCTTGGACACGGTGAGGCCGCGGTCGACCGCGAGACCGATCGTCAAGACCGCGGTCGCTCCCGCCGCGACCGGCACGCGCTCGGCCACCCGGACCTCCCAACCCGGCGCCCGCTGCGCCTGGGCCGGCGCGGCCACGAGCCACGCCAGCGCGATCCATCGCGCCCCTGCCGCTGCCCGCCGGATCACAGGATCTGCGTCGCGAGCTCGGCGAGCGGCGAACGCTCGCCCTTGGTCAGGATGACGTGACCCGCGATCGCCTCTTCCTTGAACCGCTCTGCGACGGTGGTCAGCCCGTTGCTCGACGCGTCGAGGTAGGGATGGTCGATCTGGTACGGATCGCCGGTCAGGATGATCTTCGTGCCCTCCCCGGCGCGGGTGATGATGGTCTTGACCTCGTGCGGCGTCAGGTTCTGCGCCTCATCGACGATCATGTAGACGTTGGGCAGCGAGCGACCGCGGATGTAGGTCAGCGGCTCGATCTCGACGAACCCGAGATCGACCAGCTCGGCGTAGCTCCGGCCGTCTTTCTTGTCGGACTTGTTGAGCCCGAGCAGGAACTCGAGGTTGTCGTAGATCGGCTGCATCCACGGGTTCAGCTTGTCCTCGATGTCGCCGGGCAGATAGCCGATGTCGCGACCGAGCGGGAAGATCGGCCGGCTGACCAGCAGCTTCGAGAACACCTGCTCCTCGGTGACCTTCTGCAGCCCCGCGGCGATCGCGAGCAGCGTCTTGCCGGTGCCGGCCTTGCCGACGAGGGTGACCAGCTTGACGTCGTCGTTGAGTAGCAGGTCGAGCCCGAAGTGCTGCTCCTTGTTGCGCGGCTTGATCCCCCACACGCCGTCGCGCAGCTTCTTGACCGGCACGGCCTTGCCGAGCGGCTTGTCCCACTTCGCCAGCGCCGACTTGCCGGTCTCGTCCTTGATGGTCAGGAATTCGTTGGCGTGGAGCCCCGGCGCCTCCACGACGACCGAGCCGTCGGCGTAGAACCGCTCGATGGTTCCCGCGGGCACGGTGAGCTCGCGGTTGCCCGAGTACAGCTCGTCGATCGGCGTGCGCTCGGGCTCGAAGTCGACGGCGGCGAGGCCGAGCGCGTCGCCGCGGATCCGCATGTTGACGTCTTTGGTGACGAGGATCGCGGGCGTCTTCGGATCGGCGTCGCGGACCTCGAGCGCGATCTCGAGGATGCGCTGATCCATCGACCGCGAGTCGTAGCTCGGGTTCTTGATCGGGTTCTTCGACAGCGCGACGCGGACGGTGCCGCCGTTCTCCATCGGCTGCGCGTGCGACAACCCGCCGTCGTGGCGATACTGATCGAGCAGCCGCGCGACGTGCCGGGCGTTGCGGCCGAGCTCGGACTGGTCCTTCTTGAACGTGTCGATCTCCTCGATCACGTAGATCGGAATGATCACATTGTTGTCGGCGAACGCGTAGAACGCGCGAGCGTCGTGCAACAGAACATTGGTGTCCAAAACATAGTTCTTCACCGCCACACCACGACAGTCGTCGCACCCGACGGCGGTGTCAAATCGTGGATGTCACGAACCACCCCCGCCAATCAGAACCGACCCACCATGCCAAGTCCGAGTGCGCCATCTCCGGAGATCGGCGCCACGCGCACGGTCTCGCGCGGCGCGGTCAAGAACACGGCGGCGGCGGCGCCCACGAGCACCGCACCGCCGATCGCAAACCCGGTCGCGAGATCGGCGCGCGTCCCGGCGAGATGGATCCGTCGCGGGCCCTCGGCCCCGGTGCACACCACCCCGGCGGGCGTGTGCGCGCAGCCGCGGCCGAACGCGTCGTCGTTGGCCCGCACGGCGGCGATCGCGAACCCGAGGGAGATGCCCAGGCCGATCGCCCCGGCGGTCGCGAGCCCGCCGGTGAGGTACCCGAGGCGCCGCCGCCCCGCGCCCAGCGCCGGCACCTCGACCGAGACCGTCTCGCCGGCGCCAGCGTGGAGCGCCGCCGTGAACGCCGGCTGGCCCGGCACGGTGGCGACCAGCTCCACGTCGCCGGGCGCGATGACCGCGCGGATCTCCGGCGCCGGCGCCAGCGCCTGATCGCCGAGCTGGATCGACAGCCCGACGGCGATCGGATCGCGCAGCGTGACGATCACGGTGGCGAGCTTGGCGATCAGCGCATCGGCGCGCTTGCGCGCGAGCTGGACCCGGCTCGCGCCGCCCGCCGGATCGCGTGCGAGCCGCTCGAACAGCTCCCACGCGCGGCGCAGCTGACCGCGTTGCTCGAAGCAATCGGCGAGATTCAGGCCCGTGCCGGGCGCGGGATCGAGCTGGTAGCTGCGGTCGAACAGCTCACACGCCTCGGCGAGCCGCCCGGCGCTCTTCAGCTCGCGGCCGCGCACGAACAGCGCGCCGGCTTCGCCGGGGTCTCCCGGTGTGGCTCCGGGGTCGCCGGGGCCCGTCGCGCCGGTCGGCCCGGCCGCGGCGCTTGCGGTCAGCGCAAGCACCACCGCGATCGCGAGCCGTCGCATCGGCAAACAGCATCGGACACCGACCGTGACGCGTCAAGCGCTCGACCGACCGTGTGGCTCCGCCGATTGACCTGGTGTCCACGCTCGCCCTACGCTCGGGGCCATGCGGTCGGTGTGGTTCCTGCTCGCCGCTTGCGGTTGTCGCGGCATCCTCGGGATCGAACCGCCGATCGACGTGCCCGACGACGTCGCGGATGCGCCCGCGCTGTGTACGACGTGGCACCCGCCATCGGTCGACCCCTGCGCGCTCGGTGCACCGGCGCCGATGCCAACGCTCGCCGCGGGCGCGTACACCTACGACACCACGGATGCCGGCGGCACGCTGTTCGACGCCGCGGGGCACGCGGTCCTGGCTTCGGGACTCACGCTTCCGCAGGCCGGAGGTCCGATGCTGGCGGTGCTGTCGATCGACGAGCTCGCGCTCGACGCCGGCGCGACGATCCAGGTCACCGGCGCCAAGCCGCTGATGATCGTCGCGTGGTCCGCGATCGTCATCGACGGCGTGCTCGACGCCAGCAGCCGGAGCGGTGTGACCGACGAGGCGAGCCACACCGTCCAGACCGTGCAGGCAGGTGCCGGCGCGAACGCGGGCTGCACCACCGACCTGGGCTCCGACGGGACCAAGGCCGCGGACGCGGGGCTGGGCTCGGGAGGCGGGGGCGGGGGCGCGCTGCAAGGCGCGGGCGGCGCGGCGTCGACCGGTGGCATGACCGACGTGCTCGGCGGTGCCGGGGGCGTAGCGGCCACCCCGATACCGATGCAGGTACTCCGCGGGGGGTGTCGCGGGGGCTTCAGCGGCGCGGCCGGCGTGCGCGTCTCGCTCCCGCTGCACCCGGGATCGCAGTCCCCCGGTGGCGCCGGCGGCGGCGCGATCCGGCTCGTCGCGCGCGACTCGATCTCGATCGCCGGATCGATCCGCGCGAACGGCGCGGGCGGCGCCGGGGCACCGACGCGCTCGGGGTGCGGTGGCGGCGGCGGCGGCGCCGGCGGAGTCATCGAGCTCGAGGCGCCGATCGTCACGATCTCCGGAACGCTCAGCGCCAACGGCGGCGGCGGTGGCGGTGGCGGCAACAAGGACGAAGCCGGTCACGATGGCGCCAATGGAACGAGCGATCTCGTGGCCGCGCCCGGCGGCGCGATCGCGGCGTCCGGCTGTGGTGCGCCCGGTGGGGCCGGGTCGGGAGGAACCGTGCTCGCCGGGTCGACCGCGAGCGAGCCCGACACGTGCGGCGGCGGTGTCGATGGCGGCGGCGGAGGAGGCGGCGGCGGCGGAGCTGGCTTGATCGCCGCCACGAGCCCGCAAGTCGCGGCGGCGGAGACCGCGACGATCTCCCCGCCGCTCTCGATGCGGTGATGGCGCCCACCCGGGCGTTGCCCCTCGCGTCGCGCATGGGCGCACGCGGTCCATGTCGAGGTAGAAACTCCAGCGCTCGCCGGCCGGACTTCGACCGCGAATCCAAGATCTTCGACACGCTCTAGAGCAAGTGGGCCTACGTGGTCCGACCTCAGCACCAGCGCAGCCGCCCAGCCCCCTGTTTCATGCGTCGGGTACTTCTCCTTCACGAGGGGACGAGTGCCGAGAAGATCCAGAGATCTCGTCCCGGATTCACAAGACCGCGTTGCCCCGCCATTCGCGCATCGAGGCACGCGCCCCACGCGGTCCATGGGCGTTGCCCCCTCCGCGCATCGAGGCACGCGCCCCACGCGGTCCATGGGCGTTGCCCCACCGTCCGCGCATCCAGCCACGCGGCCCACGCGGATCCATGGGCGTTGCCCCACCTCCGCCGGTGAGGCCGCTCATCGGTCGTGTGTGGTCAGCGCTGGCACGCCATCGGATCGGCGTCGCAGTCGACCGCCGGCCGGTTCGACGTCCGGACGCTGACGTCGATCCCGAGCTGCTGACAGGTGCCGATGAATCGCTCGCGCGACGCCGCGGGGACCGCCGCGATCAGCTTGCGCGCCTTGGCTTCGTCCTTCAGGTGACAGGCGGCCATGAAGCAGAACGGCGCGCGCTCGCCGCTGATCGGTCCGGCACTGCACAGAGCGACGACCCTGTCGTAACGAGCGTCCGTGAACGCACGCGTGATCTCGTCGTCGGGGCTCTCGCGCCTGACCGGCGGGCGTGTGGCTCCCGCCGGCTCGACGCCGCGCGACGCCCCGGGCGCCGGGGTGGGTTCGACGCTGCGTGGCGGAGCTCGCTTCGAGGGTGTGGCGACGGGAGCGTCGCCGGGGCGCTTGGCGTCGGCGCCGGCCGCTGGCACGCCGATGGTCTGCACGCTGCCGGTCTCTCCGGTCTCGGTGGTTCCGCTCGCCTCTGACTCGGGGATCGGCACGACCGTGATCGTCGACGCCGGAGCGATCCGCGCGCGCTCGGTGAGCGTGGCGGTGCGATCTCGGGTCGCGGGCACCGCTGCCAGGCTCGCGCCGCCAGATCGCACCGCGAGCACCACCGCGATCGAGCCGAGCAACGCCGCGCTGCCGACCGCCGCATACCAGGGCCACATGCGCCCGCGCGCGGGCGCCCCCGACGCTCCCGGCGCCCCCGGCGTTCCCAGCGCCGCCTGCGTCCCCGACGGCGCCGCAAACGCACCCGATGGTGCGGGCCACGGTCCCGATCCCGTGGGACGTGGCGGAGGTGCCGGCGATCCGACCTGTTCTGGAGGCCGCGGCGGCGAGGCGCTCGCAGCAGCCAGCGCACGCATGGCGAGCGGGCCGGCAGCGATCGCGGTCGGCAGCAACGGAGGGCGCGGCGCTGCCGCCCTGGCCATCCCGGCCGGCCCCGGAGCGATGCTCGGCCTCGCCGGCGGCGCCGGAGGCCGCGGCGCTGCCGCCTCGACCACCCGGGCCACGCCGGCCCCCCCGACCGGCCCCGGCTCGACCGCCGTGCTCGCCCTCGCCGGCGGAACCGGAGACCTGGGGGTCGCCGAGCCGATCGGCAGGCCGAGCGCGAGCCTGGTGTGTCGCGCGGTCGGCTGATCGACGCCCCGCCCCCCCAGCGCCTCGAGCGATTGCAGCGACTCGGTCGCGACGCGCGGCGCGCTGAGATCGAGCACGCTCGATAGCTGGGCATCGACCTCGGCGACCACGGCGGCCGCGAGCTCGTCCGGAATCGGCTCGCTGGTCACGGTGACCGGCGCGCCTGGCTCGTGCCTCGCCTCGACCTCGAGCCACGGCTCCGGTCGCTGTCCGAACAGCTCGCGGGCGAACCGGCCCAGCGCGGAGCTCGATAGCACCGAGCCGGTCCGCGCAGCGACCACCTCGATCGCGTCGACCAGCTCGTCGGCGGTCTGGAACCGATCATCGGCGGACTTGGCGAGTAACCGCAGCACCAGCGCGTCGACCTCGCGGGGCACATCCGGCCGGCGCGACGACGGCGGCGGCGTGGCCTCGGTGACGATCGCATTCATGTTCTCGAAGTCGCTCGAGCGCTTGTACAGCCGCTCGGTGGTCAACATCTCCCAGAAGCAGATGCCGAGCGAGAACAGGTCGCTGCGGCGGTCGACCCGCTTGCCCTTGCACTGCTCCGGCGACAGGTAGCTGATCTTGCCCTTCACCGTCCCCGACTTGGTCTCCTGTGCGCGGTCCTCCGCCTTCGCCACCCCGAAGTCGACGACCTTGACCCCGCCCTCGTAGCTCACCATCAAGTTCGACGGCGACACGTCGCGGTGCACGATGCCGAGCGGGCGGCCATCGAGCCCGAGCCGATCGTGCGCATGGTGAAGTCCAGCGGCCGTCCCGGCGGCGATCGTCAGCACGCAGTTGATCGGCAGCGTACGGCGCAGCCCCTGGGCGCGGTGGAGCAGGGCGCGCACGGTCTCGCCGTGGACGTACTCCATGGTGAAGAAGTACGAGTCACCGAGCTTTCCGATATCGTAGACCTGCGCGATGTTGGGGTGCTGGAGCTGCGCCGCGAGTCGCGCCTCGTCGAGGAACATCCGGACGAAGTTCGCGTCGCTGGCGCGATCGCGCAGGATCCGCTTGAGCACGCAATGGCGCTCGACGCCGGCCACGCCCTCGCCGCGCGCGAGAAAGATCTCCGCCATCCCTCCGGTCGCGAGCTTCGCGAGGATCTGGTAGCTGTTCGCGGTCGAACCGGCCTCTGCTGCAGCCCTCACCCCCGAGATTGTCCGACTCGATCGCAGCGAGTGTCAAACCACTAGCCCCTACGAGATGCGGCCTCGCACCCACCAGTGGGCCGGACAGGTGTCCGGCATGGCTGCTGCACGATCGCAGTGCTACCGCCGTCGTTCTGGTTGGGCTCACTCGTGAGGAGGTCTGGAATGCGTCCGCTACGCAAGGCTCTGTCTCGGTCACTATCCTGGCTCTGGCTGGTTCTCGCGCTGGCTGCACCCGTCGGGCTCGCGCTCGCCAAGGAGCCGGCAAAGAGCGTGAACGTCGCGAAGCACCCGAACCTCGCCGCGGCACAAAAGCTCGCCGCGCAGGCGTTCGACAAACTCGAGGCAGCGCAAAAGGCCAATGAATACGACATGGATGGCCACGCGCAGAAGGCCAAGGAATTGCTGCAGACGGCCAATGACGAGATCAAGCTCGCCGCCGAGGCCGCGAACAAGAACGCGCCGATTCACCCGGCTGCCAAGTAGCTCCGTCGATGCTGAGCCGCCGTGTCCCCGAGCCGCCGTGTCCCCGAGCCGGCGATCTGCTCGGTACCAGGCGCAGCTGGCATCTCGGCCGGCGAGCCGAGCGAGAATCCCTGGCACACCCGTGCCGCGAGCGCGGACGCTCGGCGAGCGCTTCGCGCCATCTCAGCGTGCGGTACCTCGGGCTAGCGCTAGTGACGGCGCTGATCTGGGAGCCTGGGCAGCATTCGGCGCGCCAGGACCGTGGGCTGAAACGGAGCCGCCGATAGCCCTGGAAGGCTCGGGATGGCGACCCGGGACCTGCCGGGGACCTGGTGGCCATCGACTAGCCGCGCGCCGACTGCTGTCCGCTCGCCGACTAGCGATACGTCCCGAGGTCAACGAACGCCTGATCGGTCATGATCACGTAGGGCCGGTCCTCGAAGCTCAGGTTGCCCTGGGCATCGAACTTCTGGATCTGCAAGAGGCCCATGCCGTAGCCCATCGGACCTTGCGAGAAGTAGTTGATCGAGAGCTGATAGGGGCCGGCCTTGGGCGTCCCGGGGATCGTGAAGCACTCGGGGCCGTAGCCGGTCGTGATGTCGGCGTAGAGCTCGCCACCCGACGGCAGTTGCATGTGGCTGTACCAGGCGTGACCACCGCGCGCGTCGCGGATGTGGAAGTCGACGTCGTTGGCGTCGGTCTCCCAGTACATGATGAAGCGCGTCGACGGCTGGGTCGGCCGCGCGATGCCGCGCCGGGCGAACTCGGCGAGGACGAAGTCGCGCCGGTCCGCGGCGTGCGCGAGGTAGGCGGCGCCGATCATGCCGACGTCATCGGCGAGCACGCGCTGGGCGCCGGCGAACCGGTTGTCCGGATACGGCCGATCGATGCCCTCGAGGATCGCCGTGAACGCCGCGGCGTACTGGCCATCGCGCAGCAGCGCGTAGGCGAGCATGCGGTGCCCCGTCAGGTGATCCGGGCGTTGCTCGACGGCGCGCCGGTAGGTATCGATGATCAGCGCGCGCTGCGCCTTGCCGAGCCGCTCGAGCCGCTCACCGGCGAACCGCCGGAAGTCCGCGCGCGCCGGATACAGATCGATGATCGAGCCATAGACCCGCGCCGCGGTCTCGACGTCGTGCTTGGCCTCGAGCGCATCGCCCAGGCCGATCAGCGCCAGCACGTCGCCGGGCGCCTGGTTGTGCCACGCGGTTGCCTTGGCCAGCGCGGCCCCGAGGTGGCCCGCCGCGAGCGCTTGCTCGATCTCGGCGAGCGGGCCATGCAGCGCGGGCTTGCGCCGCTTCGCCGACATCCCGTCGTCATCGGAGTCGCCGGCGATCCGGAGCTCGGACTCGCCGGCATCCGCCGTCGGCGCGACGCGCCTTGCCCGTTGCGGCATCCGTTGCGGCATCTGCACCGGCATCGCGCTCGGCGCAACGGCCGCGGGACTCGCGGCGCCGGCGCCCATGCTGTGACCGGTCGCGACGCGCGTGCTGACGTCCCGCGGCGCTGGCTCGGCGGGCGCTGCCGGCGGCGCTGGCTCGGCGGGCGCTGCCGGCGGCGCTGGCTCGACGGCCGCCGGCCGCGGCGCGGCCGCGCGCACCGGTGACGAAGCGCCCGACGCTGCCGGTTCGTCGCGCTGGCTCCGCAGGTCGTTCGCTGCGGGTCTCGGCGGTGGCGCACCGGGGGCGGGGGCAGCCGCCTCTTCCATCACCTTCGACTTGTCCGCTGCGTCGTCGTCCTTGAACGCTTGCTTGGTGGCGGCGCCCTTGTTGTGGGTCCTGGGGGCCGGCGGCGCGGCGATCTGGACCCTCACCGGCGCCGATCGGTGCGTCAGCTCGACGCCGGTCGGCCCGATCGTGAGGATCTCGGCCAGCGCGCTGCGATCGATCCCGTAGCGCGCGTAGTCGGAGTCCGACTCGAGCACGAGCATCGACGTCTGGCTCGAGATCACGCGGGCGGCCACCGAGCGCTCGACGATCTCGGCGCGCAGCTTGGCCGCCGCGGCCCCGCTGAGCGTGGCGAGCCGACCGTCGAGCTCGGTGATCTCGGCGCCGGCCACCGCGCGACCGAGCAGCGCCGGCGTCACTGCCACCGGGGACATCACCGTCGGCCTGCCGGCGATCGTCACGGCGAGCTGCTGCGCCGGCGTCCGCCGGATGAACACGGTGACCTCGTCGCCGGCCTGCGCCGCCGCGATCGCGTGCGGAAACACCCAGCGAGCGCCATCGACGGCGACCGGCAGCTCGGTCCGCACCGCGAGGCCGATGCGGCGCGCGACCTCGGGGATGCCCTGGTCGAGGTCGAGCACGGCGCCGGCGTGCGCCAGGCCCGCGTGGGCGACCACCGCGGCAGCCTGCGCGTCGCGGATCCCGCCGATCAGCGCGACGTCGATCCGCTGGACGCCGTCCCCGGCGAGCCGCTTGGCGAGCGCCGGCAAGCCCTCGGGCGTGGCACCCGCGGTGACCACACCGTCGGTCACGACCACGACCCGCGATCCCGGCGCGTGCCCGGAGAGCCACGCCAGCGCCTGGCCAAGGTCGGACGCACCGAGCGCTCCGCGCGCGACCAGCGCCGCCTCGACACCGGCGATCTTGTCGGCGCGGCCGTCGTAGATCGGGGTCGTGATCTGATCGAACGCGATGACCTGCACGCGCAACCCGCCGCCGTACGCACGCCCGAGCTCGCGCGCGAGCTGCTGCACCGCGTGCGCCTCCGCGGCGAAGCCCAGCGCGCGCGACGCGCTGGTATCGACCAGGATCGTGACCGACGCCGGCGGCTGCGCCGCATCGGTGAGCTCGATCTTCACGCGCGCGGCGACCAGCGAACCCGCCGCGATCGCCGCCGGCACGCCGATCGACGTGGCATCGACCACCACGTCGCGATCGGGCGTCCAGTTGCGCTCGCCGAGCGTCTGCTCGACCACCCCACCGGAAAGGCCGCGGACCTGGACCCGGACGTCGACGCGCTCGCTGTTCGCCAGCCCGCGCAACGGCAGCGTGTAGTGCCCCGGCGCGACCTCCTGCGAGAAGCTGATCACGAGGTGCTTGTCGGCCGATGCGGCGATCGGAAATACCCGCGCGGTGAACTGATTGCCGGCCCCCTTTTCGAGCAGCGCCGGATCTTGCTTGCGGTGCAAGAAGTCCTCGTAGGCGCGGCGCGCCAGCTGCTTCTCGACGACCTCGGCCTCCATGAACTGGCCGTTGTTCTCCATCGCAAACCTCGACACCGCGGCGCCGGTCGGCAGCGTGATCGAGAACGTCCCCTCGCGGGTCCGCTGCTCCGGGTTGTGGAAGTACAGGTGGAGCTCGGTGAACGCGAGCGGCCCTTCGACCACCGCCTTGGCGTCGACCCGCGTCAAGCGCAGCCCGCTACCGTCGGACGCGGTCAGCGACCACGGCGCGGCCAGATCATGCGACAGCGGGTTTTGCGGCGTCGCCACGAACATCGTGGTGACCGGCGTGACCGCGCCGGGCGCCGGCGCGGCGACCGCCAGCGGCGCGGTCGGCCGCCGGCCCCCCGATCCGGGCGGAGCGCTCGGATCGGCCTCCGACGAGGTGCAGGCGGTGGACGCGACCAGCAGAGCAAACAGGCGGGCTCGAAAGCGCATTGGGTCTGACAACGCGCGAGTCGCCCCGGCGATCTCCGGCGGCGCGATCTGCTCGCCCCACTCCGCCAGCCTGACCTCACACCGAACCCATCTCGCGACGCGGCGTGCCGGATGCCTCTACCCGGTCGTGCTCACCCCGTGACCAGCCGGCGCTCGCGGCGCGTCGCGACGACGCTAGCGACCACCGCCACGCCGATCATGACGGCGATCACCGCCACCGACAGGATCGGCGTGATCACGATCCACGAGGCCACCAGCATCTTCGCGCCGGCAAACGCGATCACGGCCGACAGCCCGTAGCGCAGGTAGCGCAGCTGGGCGATCGCGCCGACCAGGACGACATACAGCGCGCGCAGCCCGAGCACGGCGAACACGTTCGAGCTGTAGATCACGAACGGCTCCTCGCTCACCGCGAACGCAGCGGGGATCGAGTCGAGCGCGAACACCACGTCGGTGAGCTCGATCGCGATCAGCGCGACGAGCAGCGGCGTCGCGACCCAGCGCCCGGCGCGGCGCACCACGAACGCGTGCCCGGCGCGCTCGCTGGTCCACGGCAGCCGGCGCTCGAGCCAGGGCAACAGCTTGCTGGGCTTGTCGGTGGATTCGCGCAGCATCTTCAGCGCGGTGATCACCAGGATCGCGCCGAACACATAGGTGATCTCGTGCCAGCGATGCAGCATCGCCGCGCCGAGCCCGATGAACACGCCGCGGGTCACCAGCGCACCGATGATGCCCCACGTCAGGACGCGGCGTTGCTCGTCGGCCGGGATCTTCATCGCCGTGAAGATCACCAGGAACAGAAATAGATTATCGATGCTGAGGCTCTTCTCGAGCAGATACGCGGCGAAGTACTGCTCCGCGGTCTCGGCGCCGAAATACCCCGCGACGAACACACCGAACAACACCGCGGCTGCCACCCACACGAGGCTCCACACCAGCGCACGGCGACGCGAATCGATGTGCTCGCCCCGGTGCGCGAACAGATCGATCGATACCAGTAACAACATGAGCCCCGCTAGCAGGCCCCAGGCCCACGCGGGTACGACGAGATTCGACATGCCACCTCCGAAAGGTTCCCGTTTCGCGACGAACGATCAGCGAGACGCGACCTACCTGGGCGGACGAAACACGAGAACAGCGTGCGTGCGCCCGCACACGGGCGACAGCGGTGCTTCGATTCGTACAGGCTCACGGCCCTCGGGGGCCGCAACCGGCATCGGCGCGGGCGCGATCGGCGTCACCAGACCCGGTGCGTCGTCGATCTCGCTCGCGGTGTCGGCCTGCGCGTACACCTGCGCCGCGCACCCCGTCATCATCATGACGGCGAGCAGCAGGGCGATGACACGGGCGAACATCGCGACAATCTACGACGAGATCGCGGCATGTCCACCCCCCAACGTGTCGCACCGGCGTAACGCCGACCCGGAAGCGCTGGCCTGCGAGCGGCAATTGCAACGCGGGCCGCTCGGTCCGACGCGCGAGAGACTTGCTGGGCCTCGGCCACCGTCCACGGGCGCCACCGCGCACCAGTAAGCCCCGTACCATGCCCGCGCCAGCTCCAGGACCTGTGAGATCAGCACCGCGGCGGGGAACCGCCGCGGCGGCTATCGTGCGCCGCGATCCCCACCGGTGCGCGCCGCCACCTCGAGCGTGTCGCGCAGCCGCGCCAGCCCTTGATCCTGCATCCCGCCGATCGCGGGGGCGAGCTCGCTCGGAAGCAGATCACTGGTCCACATCACGCGCGTCCCGCCGACCTCGGCGATCACCTGCATCACCGCGTTGTAGTGCGTCGTCTGGCCGCCCTCCACCGCCCAGGCGAGCCGGCGACGTGCGTCGTCGAGCGACACGATCGGCTCGCGCAAGGTCATCCCGTTGCCGAACGTGACCACCCGGGTATCGCCCTCGAGCTTGGTGTCGACGACGAAGCCCGGCACGAGGCGGGTGTGAAGCGCGCCGACGTCGCGGATCGCGTCCCACACCAGGTCGACCGGGGCCGCGACGAAGATCTCCTTGTGAAGCGTTGCCATGCCGGAACGCTCGCACGGCCGGCGCCCGCGGTCTTGCACGCGCTTGCGATCGCCCCGACTCATGACGTGTCGAACACCGCCGACCTCGTCGGCTTGCCGCCACGTCTTCTTTCGATCGGTCGGTCACCGTAGCCGGCGACAAGCTTCTTACGGAATCGCCTCGCGAAGACTCGCGACCTCCGAGGTATCGGACAACGCCACGACGGCATTGTCCGGACCTGTTCAGCCGGCCTTCTTCTGCTTCTCGGCCTGCGCCTCGGCCCACGTGACGACGCGGTTCCGGCCGGTGTGCTTGGCGTGATACAGGGCGAGATCCGCGCGCTCGATCAGGATCGCGCGATCGCGGCCGTCCTCGGGGAACACCGTCACGCCGATCGACTCGGTCACCGACAGCGGGCCCTTCTCGCTCTCGACCACGACCTTCGAGATCTCGATCCGGATCCGCTCGGCCACCTGCTTGGCCTGCACGAGGTCGACGTTGTCGAGTAGCACCGCGAACTCCTCGCCGCCGTAGCGCGCCGGGACGTCGATCTTGCGCGGCACCTCCTGCAGCACGCGAGCGACGCGGCGCAGGACCTCGTCGCCCACCGGGTGCCCGTAGTTGTCGTTGACCTTCTTGAAGAAGTCGACGTCGCATAGCAGCAGCGCGACGCGGTGGTTGTGGCGCGCCGCGCGCTCGAGCATCTCGGCGAACCGCTGCTGGAACGTGCGGTGGTTGGTGAGCCCGGTGAGCCCGTCGGTCGTCGCCATGGTCTCCATCTTGCGATAGAGGAAGCCGTTCTCGAGCGCGATCGCCACCTGGTTAGCGATCACGGCGAGCATCTCGCGGATGTCCTTGCCGAACCGCTTCTCGGCGCGCGCGACCAGCGTGAGCGTCCCGACCGGCTCGTCTGCGGCGAGCAGCGGCAGCACGAGCAGCGACCGGGCGTCCTCGATCTTCACCTTGCGCGTGTAGATCGGCGCGGACACCTCGCGCGGCTCGCCACCCGCTGGCAGGTAGTGCCGGTTCTTGACCACCATCGACGCGAGCCCGGCGTTGTCGCGGAACTCGAGGTCGGTCAGCTGCGCCGGATCGACGATGCCCTCGCCGCCCGGGCGGACCCGGACCGCGGCGATCTTGTGGCGCGCCTTGGGCTTGTCGTAGAGCGCGATCACCGCTGCGTCGTAGTCGACGATCGCGGCGGCGGCATCGAACGCGGTCTCGATCACCTGCTCGACGGTGAGCGCGCGGCCGAGCATCGCGGTCGCCTGGTAGAACCGCTCGTGCTCGTACTTCGCGCGCTCGACGGCGCGGAACACCTGCTCGGACTGCACGACCCGCAGGACCTGCGCGCTCGCGTCGGCGAGCAGATCTCGATCGGCCTCGGTGAACGGCGCGTCGCGATCGGCGGCCAGGATGCCCCGCAGGTGGCCGTGCTCGATCAGCGGCACCGCCACCAGCGCGACCCCGGCGCGGCCGGTCTCGTAGTAGGGCAGCTGGCCCGGCTTGGTCGCCGCGCACAGCAGCGGCTGGCGATCGCGGATCACGGCACCGAGGATCCCCGCCGACGGCAGCCGCGGCGTCTCGGTGATGTCGTCGGCGTCGGACGCGACCTCCTTGAGCTTGATGCGCTCGCCATCGTCGTCGAGCCACAGCAGCGCCACGGTCGTGGCGCCGAGCGAGCGCTTGAGCGTCGCGAGCACCCAGCTCGCCGCGTCACCGATCATCCCGACCCCGCCGATCGCCAGCAGGCGCTCCTCTTCGTCGCGGCCGCGCGGCGCCCGGCTGCCCGGTCCGAGCGCCGCGGCGATCAACCGATAGTCGCGCGCCGAGTCGCGCAGCGCGAGCAGCTCCTCGTCGAGCCGAGCCGCCCGCCGCCGCCGGTAGCGCGCGGTCAGGCCGCGCAGCAGCATGACGTGCGCCGCGGCCGCACCGGCGAGGTACGCCGCGTGAATGCTCGACGCCATCACCGCGGGCTCGGTGATCCGCGTCCGCGTCAGCAGCGCCGCCTCGAGCAGCAGCGCCGCCACCAGCGCCGCCACCGCGCCGGGCCGCGCCATCACCGTCATCGCGAACGCGACGAACCCATAGAGCAGCGGATACGCCGGCGAGCCGAGCCCGCCGGTCACCGCGATCACGACGTGGATCCCGGCGACCAAGGTCAGCGCGAGATCGAGATCGGCGAGGTCGCTCGCGGCGGCGAGCCACAGCGACACCCGCTGCGCGCGCGCCGACGGCGGCGTGAACTGCACGCGCCGGATCACGGCGATCGCGACCAGCCCGGTGAGCGCCACCACGAGCATCGTCATCGGCAGGCTCGGGTGCGCCGCCAGCACGCGGGCGCCGTCGGCGCCGCCGGCCGCGACCACCGCACAGGCGAGCCCACCGGCGACCGCGCCGACCGAGACCTTGGCCGCGCGGCGCACCGTGCGATGCAACGCCCTCACGGCGCGGGCTCCGGCTCCGGCGGCAAGCGCAGGACCACCTCGTCGGGATACGCCATGCCGAGATCCACGCGAGCGCGATCCTCGATCGCGCCGATGTCGCTGCGCAGCGCCGCGATCTCGCGACGCAGCGCGGCGTTGCGCGCCGCCACCGCCCGGCCCTCGGTGGCCAGCTGCGCGAGCTGCGCTTCGAGCTTCGCCGCCCGTGGATCACGGCGCATCACCTGGCCGGGCACGTAGCCGATCGCGATCGCGATCACCACGGCCAGCGCGAACCGAGCGCTCCATCGCCGGACCGCCGGCGAGACGTGCATATCGGCCACGATCTTGGGCACCGTGCCCCGACGTTACGGATCGCCAGGACCCGGGCAACTTTGTGGCGATGCCGCGAATGCGCTGACATTTCGCCTGACTGTAGGTAGGCCGAAGCAGACACCTCGTGACTCGCGCCGCTTGTCATGAAGCGCGGGATCCCTTAGGTTAGCGCTGATCAAAAAACGGCAGGCCGGTTCCTGGTGAGCCCCGGCCACTCCATTCCGGAGCCCTTGTCCCTCCACTGAGGAGTGAGACCCACGGTCACGGCGAGCGTGCGCTCGAACGTGAGGAAATCCGTGAAGCTCAACCATCTCGATCTGCAAGTCACCGACGTCCCTGCTGTCACCAAGTTCCTGGTCGATCACTTCGACCTCCGGCCGTTGACCCGGCTGGATTCTCCCAAGCTGGCCGTCCTCACCGATGGCCACGGCTTTACCTTGGTGCTGCAGCATCGCAACGGCGGGCCCGCCACCGGGCTCGGCCACATCGGCTTTCTGGTCGACGAGCCCGCCGAGGTCTACGCACGGCAAGCCCGGCTCGTGGCCGCTGGCGCCACGGTCTCGGAGGTCGGCAGCAACGCGCGCGGCACGCAGTGCTACTGCAGCGCCCCCGGCGAGCTGCTGATCGAGGTCGGCTGCAACGCGGGCTCGCGCGTGGCCGTGACCTGATCCGGGGCCGCGGCTACTGCGAGACCAGCGTCAGCGATCCCGGCCCGCGTGCCCACACCCGATCGAACTGATCGGCGGCGACGTCGATCACCTCGTTCTCCGCGAGCCCGCGCAGCACGTCCACCCGCCGGACCTTCTTGCCGTCCCACGCCGCGATCCCGCGCTCGGTCGCCATCCAGACCTGGCCGTTGCGCGTCGCGACCACGTCGTTGATCTCGAACCGCAGCGCCGCGGGGAAGTCCCACGCGCTGCCGTTCCACACGGCGGCCCCGGCGCCGGTCGCGATGATGACGTTGCCGTCGGGCGCGATCGTCACCGCGCGCGCCAGCTCGCTGCGCAGGCCATCGGACTCGGTCCACAGCTTCACGGTGTCGCCGACCAGGCGCGCCACCCCCTCGTTGGTCGCGAACCACGCCGTGCCGCGGCGCACGTCCGCGTCCACGACGCCGACCGGGATCGCGAACATCTTGACCTTCTTGTCGATCGGCCCCGCGGTCGCCTCGGTGCGGTGATAGGCCGTCTTGCCCGTCGCCGTGTCGATGATCGCGAAGCCGTACGCGCGGCGCTCGACGCCGTCGTGGTAGCGCAGCCCGACCCACAGCGACCCGGGCTCCGCAAACCGCGCGAAGCTGATCTCCGGCGCACTGCCCGGCGCCGCCAGCGCCACCTTCGACAGCGGCGTCCACACCGTCCCGTCGATCCGCGACAGGTGGATCTCGTTCTCCATGCCGCCGCGGTGCAGCGCATAGATCGGCCCGGTCGGATCCCGCACCACCGCCAGCACCACCTGGTCTGGGCCGCCGGGCGTGAACCGATCGCCGGTCCAGTGCCACGATTGCCGCGCCCCGGTCGCGATCCAGCAGTCGAGCACCCGCGCGCACGCCACCGACAGCGTTGTCGCGTCCTGAAACATCTGCTTGCGGCGCAGCCAGTCGCGCGGATGCGTGTCGCCCTCGCGATACCGCGCCGTGCCCAGATCGCGCGTCCCGATCAACAGACGATCGTCCGCCGTGGTCAGCGCCACCGCCCCCGGCGGCACGACCAGATCGATCGGATCGATCACCCACTCCGTCGCCGCGCTGCCCGTCACCGGCACCAGCCGCATCCCATCGCGGGCCAGCGGTCGTACCTTCGTCGCGTTCGCCGGCGCGATCCGGTACACCCGCTCGCCGCCCATCACCACGACGCCCGCCCCGCGCCGCGCCGCCGCATCCCAGTGCACCTCGGGCAGCGCGCGATAAGTCACCCACGACAGCTGCTTGCCCATCGCCAGCCGATCGTGGCCCTCGGCATCCGTGCCGATCACCAGCATGCGGTTATCCGCCAGCTCGACGACGATCCGTGGCTCCGCCACCGCGCAGCCCTGCGCCGCGCCGATCCGCACGGTCTCGCCGGTCGGTTTGTGTGCGAGAAGCCCGCCCTTCGCGGCGACCCACAGCCAGCCGTTGTGATCACCGGCGAGCGCGCGGATCGGATCCTTGAGCGCCGTCGCCGTCCATACCCCCTGCCCGCTGACCGACATCAGGCCGTGCGCGCTCGCGAGCCACACGCCATCACCGTCGGCCGGCGCCAGGCTCACCGTCGGATCCTTCGCCAGCGCCGCGAAATCCACCCCGAGCGCGGGCGGCGGAGAGGGCAGCTCGACGTACATCTCGGCGACCGCGTCGTAGTGGCCCAGCCCGCCCTCGGTGAGGATCCAGACCCACCGGCGGTCCGGATCCGACGCCAGCGCCGCGATGTGACTGCCCGATAGCCCGTGCTCCACCGACAGCGTCAGGACGGCGCCGTTTTGATCCCAGCGCTCGAGATCGGTGTCCGTCCCGACGAACACGAACCGCCCGGCCGGCGCCAAGAGCCGCACGGCCGATGGCTCGGTAAACACCCGAACTCGCACCTTCCCGGTCGACACGGGCGGAATCGGTGCGGCCGGCGGCTCGGGCGGCGCACAGCCGACGGCCACGACCGCCGCGACCACGCCGACCAGCAGGCTGCGACGCGTCACGACGGTGCCGACCGTAGCCCAGATGTTACGCTGCCGCCATGGCAAGCAAGCGACGGGGCGGGCTGCGTCCGCCGGAGCTGCGCGGCACGCTCGGCACACTCCTGCGCACGACCACCAGCGTCGTGCGCGACGCCCTCGAGCGCGGCGCGCGCGAAGGCCGCGCGCGGCTCGACGATGCCCGCGCCGGTCGCCGCCGGCAAGACGCCCTCGCGGAGCTGGGCGAGCTCGTCCTCGATCTCATTCGCCGCGGTGAGATCGATCTCGCGGAGCTCCCCGAAGCCCGCGACCTCATCCGCCAGCTCGACGACCTCGACGTCGAGCCCACGCACGCCGATCGCGAGCCGCCACGCGCCGCCACGCGCGCTCGGTTTGACGCCCGCCCGCGCCGCGACGCGCGCGCCGAGGGCGACGGCACGGTCTCCTCGAGAGCCAGCTCCGCAGATCTCGCAGCCCTGCGCGCGTCACGGACCACCGTGCAGAACCGAGCCAACCTCACAGAAACCCGCAGCACGCTGGCCCCAACCAAGCCGATCAAGGGCCTCTGGCGCACCGATGTCGACGCCCCCGGCCCGCCGGACGCTCCGGCACCCCGGCGTCCCCTCGCAACCCACGACCCCGACCGCAAGGGTGGCATCACCTTCGACGACGACGACCTCAACGACTACATGCACCCAGATGACGTGCCGGCAAAGGCCAACCCCAGCGACCAGAGCGAGCACAGCGACCCAGACGATGGCGAGGCTTGACACGGCCTTGGCCGACCAGTAGAACCCCACTCCTCCAACGGGGATTTAGCTCAGCTGGGAGAGCGCGTGAATGGCATTCACGAGGTCAGGGGTTCGATCCCCCTAATCTCCACCCGTCGAGAAGGGCTGCTTCGGCAGCCCTTTTTGCTTCCGGAGCCCCGCCTGGGCAGATTTTCGGGCCTCGAAGGCAGCCCGTTTGCAACGCGGTGAACAAGCTCGAGGCGGGCACGCGCCGTCGCCGGTCATGCGGCCGTCATCTCCGGTGGATCGGCCGTCGGTGTCCGCGGCGGACGCGCACGACGATCACTTGCTTCTCACCGGGGTCGAACTGGTAGAACACGAGGTAGCCGGTCTTTTGCAAACTCAGCACACGCAGGCCCAGTCGGCCGCGGACCCGCACCTTGGGTCCCGCCCCTGGCCGTTCCGTCAGCCGCACGACGTCGCGGTCGAGTTCGGTCTGGAACAACCGTGGCGCCGCGGGCCGGTTCTCGTTCCACCAGATCGCGATCTCGCTGACCTCGATCATCGCCTCGGGTGCGATGATCACCGCGTAGGTGCCACTCACAACGCAACGATGTCAGAGACGCTGCAGGATCGCGCGAAACTTGTCGAGAGAGAGCCCCTTGCCCTCGCGGACCGAAGCAAGCGCGCGGTCGATCGCGCGCTCGTCCTCCGCATCCAGTTCGACCACGGGCGCCGGCTCCTCGACCTGCAGGACCAGCTTTGTTCCCTCGGGGAACTTCGTCCGTGTGACGATTTTGCCGTCGACCACCTTGCCGGTGGCGACGCGGATTGAAGCAGCAGCTCGACGGGTCACGGGATGACCGTAGCACCAACGGTCCCCGGCTGAGAGAGCGTCTCGACCGGCCGTGGCAAGATTTTGCCGCAGCCCCGGATCCAGCCGGATCAGGCGACTCCGCATCGAACAAAACGCCACGGTCTTCGACCTCTTTGCGCGCCCACGCAATCGCTTCCATCAATGGAGTGGCGCAACCCAGCCGCCGTGTCACGGCGCGATGCGGAGCACCACCGCCGCGGCCCGGGCACTGATGATCGGTACGCCGACGTCCAGGCTGCCGCCATTCCGACCCGCGCATAGGACATCGGCGTTGCGGCCGTCGCGTAGGTCGATAGCCAGAAACCCTGCGACGCGACGCGAACGTCCCCTATCGATCGAGAGCGCAGATGTTTGCCAGGTGTCGAAATCTTGACGAACGTTGACGACGATCGCCCCCTCGCGAGCGGCCCGGCGAGCTGCGTGAACGCGACGCCACGGCAGACACGTGAACGCGACGCTACACAACCCTCTTGCGTTGCCCACGGCTGCCACCTTCCGCTCGCCAGCACGCCGCCAAGGGCCCTGCGCCTCGCCGCGCGCAGACGGCATCACGCTTGCTTTAGCTGCGAGCACGACGCGCTTGGGAGCGCGTCTGTAAGGAATAGGGATTTATGAGCTCACGTATGATTCTCGCAGCAGGCAGCTTGGCAACATTGATTTCTTCGTCGGCATTTGCGCAGGAAGGTGGTGTGTCCGGGACCGCCGAGGCACCCAAGATGACCGTAGCGGCGCAGATCGAGGTGCTCCCGGTGGGGTCCGCAAAACTTAGCGCGCCGGGTGTAGCCGACGTGCCATCGAGTGATACCGCGGTCGCTTACGGCATCTCCGGAAGCTTCGACTATGCACTCACTCGCTATCTTAGCATCGGTGTGTCTCCGCGACTCGTACTCAACGTCAAGGACAACACCGACAACGCCGATGGCACCTCCAGCGAAGCAGGCAAGCAGCTCGATCTGCGCGCGCAGATCCGGGGACACTACCCCGTGGCGCCGGGCCTCGAGCTGTATGCGTCCGTCACGCCGGGCTACACGATCCTCATGAACCCTATCGACGGACAGCCGAACCCGATGGGGTTCGCGATCGGCGGCGCGGTGGGTGCCACGTACGACGTCTCGCCGAAGCTGTTCGTGAGCGGCGAGGTGGGCTACCAGCGCGCGTTCACCAGCTACGACGTGTCGAGCGGCACCCAGAGCGCCACGATCGACATGGATGTATCGTACATGCACGTCGGGCTCGGCGCCGGGACGCGGTTCTAACCGGTTGTGGCCGCGCTTCAGTTGACGATCGACAGCTCGACGTCGAGCTCGATGACATCGCCGGTGCGCATCCGCTGATTCGCCTTTGCGATCACCTGCCCGGCGACGCGCACGTGGCGTTCCTGGATCAAGCGCTGCACCTTGGCGCGCGATAGCGCGGGGACGCTCGCCGCGACGATGACGTCGATCCGCTCGTTGTGCTCTCGGGTGCCGAGGGTGCCGCGATACCGATCGATGGTACCGACGCGCTCGACCTGCCAGGCGGATGCAACCACGGGGCTGGCGACCTCGGGGCCCGCGCTCGCGGCGGGGACCTGAAGAAAGTGCTCGTGGCCCTCGGCGACGCGGAACACGATGGTGCCGCGCGGGTAGGTCGTGCTGTCGACGGCGAACCCCCGGAGGAGGATGCCCGCGTGCATCGCATCGAGATCGTGAGCTGCCATGGCGGCGCGCAGCTGGTCGGTCCGAACAACGGGCGCGGCCCAGTCGATCTTGATGCCGCGAAGGGATCCTGGAGTCTGAAGCTTGAATCGCATGGCGAGCCGCCGAGGCTGGGTCGCGCACCATACGCCAGATGCTGCACGCCGTCATGTCTGCGTGGTGCGCTGAGGCCTCCAGCGCCACGCTGAAGTGAAGCGATTCACATACTTGCCACAGCCGATTCGTGTACGACGGGACGCGGTCCAGGACGATCTGCGGGACTGGCTCAGTCGCCCGTAGCCGCAGGCGCTTCGCCCCGGCATTCCGCAGACGTCTTGCGGCAGCTCTCGATCGTGAGGTCGATGCGACCGCCGGCGCGCCAGTCCGGGGCGTCGGCGCGCACCTGAGGGTGGTCGATCGCGACGACATAGTCGGCGGCGACCCCATAGCGGATCAGATAGCCGCGGATCTTGTCGGCGCGCTGCAGCCCGAGCGTGGGGTGGTTCGGTGCGTCGGCGTAGCCCTCGATCGTGATCGTCGTCCACCGGACGTGCTCTTGCCACGATGCGGCCAGCGCCATGAGCTTTTCTCGGTCCCTGGAATAGACCCGCGTGGTCCCAGGCTTGAACGTGATCAGCGATTCGACCCGCAACGCCTCCCCGCCCGTGGCTTTCGAGGTCAACGCGTCTGCGAATTTTGCCGCGACGCACGTCGGCGCGTGCTCGCAGTCGATCTTGACCTCGCGCGCTTCCAAGGTCGGCTCGGCAGCCGCGGCGATCGGAATCACGAGGACAGCAGCGATCGAGAGCAGGCGCAGCTTGTACATCGACCGTTTGGTCCGGCCGGGGGCGCTTGTTTTGTAGTGGGGCTGTTCTGCCCCCGGTCGGACATCGTCCGACGCCGACGGCGCTGAGGCTACTCCGACGCCCCCCGGACGCCCGCGAGGCTCGTGCGCACCGCGTGGCGCACAGCGATCACGCCGCTGTCATCGCTGTCACGCCCCACCGTACCGGTCGTGCACCGCGTGGTCTCGGGGACAAATCCCGGGAATGGCGTATTGGTGATGCCCGTGACCCGGACGTCGTCGAGCTCCCAGCCTTCCGCTGCGCAGCAGAAGTCGGTGCCGATCCGGAACCGGATCTGAACCGCCTGGCCCGCGAACTGGGTACCGAAGTTGAGCACGAGCGGCTCGCGCGACGGGAACGCCGGGTTGGTTCCGGAGAATGCGTCGCGGCCCGCGAGCGGGTTGTCGAAGTCGGTCGAGATGCTCGCCGGGTACATCGGGTCGACGCCAACCTCGGTGACGTCGCGCCACGTCGCGCCGCCGTCGTTGGTGACCTCGACCACGCCGCCGTCGAAGAAGAACCCGAACGGGGCGAACGCCTCGAGGTCGAACGCGTGGTCCACCGTGACGACCAGTGGCGCCGTCGGGCTCGCCTGCAGCACGGGCGAGACCAGCTGGGTGTCGGTGGTGAACTTGGCGTCGGTGCCGAATAGCACGTGGTTCCCCGCAACCCCTTCGACGCGGCCCCACAGCGCGCTGGCCGACGGACCGGTTGGCGTCCACGCCAGAAGCCGGGTCTCGATGCTGTCGGTGGTCGCGATGGCGGCGGCCTCGTCGACGCCGAGCCGCTGGTGGAGCGCCAGGGCGAGGTGCCGTGTGTTGCAGCCCGCGTCGCCATCGATCGTGATCGCGATGTCGAGGTTGCTGTTGAACGGCGCCGTCAGCGCGATCTTCACGGGGATCGCGATGTCGAGGTTGGTCTGTGCCGCGATGACGCTGACGTTGACCGCCTTGCCGATCGTCACGCCGGTCGACGTCGTCGTCGCTCGGACCACGACGTTCTCCGCGGCGATGATACCGCTGTTGGCGATCGTGAGGTGCAGCGTGCCCGATTCGCCGGGATCGAGATAGCCGTCGTGATCGCACGACACGCCGTCGTCGGTCAGGGTCGCGGCGCTGGTCTCGAGCCGCGCGGCGATCGTGCCGCTCTCGACGACGCCCGTGAAGTCGAGCGATTCGCGATCCGGAGCCACCGCGCAGGTCCCCGAGCCGCGACCCGCAAACGCGGCCGCCATCAGCAGCATGTCATCGCTGTCGAGCGCGCTGGCCGCGGCCAGCAGGGCGTCGCGCCCCTCGGTGTAGGTCGCCTCGGGTGGGGTCAGCAGCAGGCCGGCCACGACGTAGTCCGACATCCGGCGGTGGGCTTCGACCACGCCATGCTCGTCGATCAGGACGTTGTAAACCTCCCACAACGATTCGGCCCAGACTTCGCCTGCGTTGTGCACTTCGGAGTTGCCGTTGGCCACCGGGCCGGGGTTGTTGGGGCCGTCGGGCAGCGCGTTGTCGTCGCCGATGTGGCGGAGGCTGAGGCCGTTCTTCGCGCGATTGGTGCTGTACGGGAAGCGCCGGATGCCGAAGTAGCCCGGATCGAGGAAGCCCGACGTCGTCAGACCGCCTGCCGTCAGGGCGTAGAGGCCCGGGGCGAACGTGCCGTCGCGGTTGTCGGTCGGGCGGAGCATCATGAGGAGCGCGTTGAAATCGCCCCAGCCTTCGCTCATCGCTGCGCACTGGTTGGTGAGGTCGCACGATGCGAGCCGGTGATGCAGGTAGTGGCCCCACTCGTGCGCGATGATCGCGTTGTCGAAGTCGCCATCGTGCTCGAGGGTGGTCTCGCGATGCAGGCTGACCGAGGTCGGCAGCACCGCCTCGAGCGCGACGCCGTCGTCGAACCCGATGACGAGGCCCGGAATGTTGGCCGCCGCGCTGCCGTTGAGGCTCTGGGTGGGCAGGCCCGGGACCGAGATCATCCCGATCACGCCGATCGCGCCAGCGGCCTTCGCGTTGTCGACGGCCGTGACGCTGCCGCAGAACACGTTGTCGAATTCGAACAGGACGATCTTGCCGTCGGCGGGCTGGATCGGCACGCACGCCCCGTGGCCGCCACCCGTGGTGTCCTGCGCGAGCACGACCGTGCCAGTGAGGTCGAAGTTCCTGGGGCCGTTGACAAAGATGTCCGTGGCCGGCGCCGTCGCTCCCGCGACGAGGCTCGTGGTCGCGCTGCCGGACCACAGGAACATGTTCATGGTCGGCGACACACCGTCTTCGGGCGTCGACATGTTCGCGTTGTCTCGCGATCCACCGAGCGCGTCGGCCTGCGCGTGGGCGACCAATGGATCGCCGCCGACGCCGCCGCGATCGAAGTTGTCGAGCTGCGCGTTGCCGGTCGCCTCGGTGAAGCCCGAGTCGTAGTACCAGTCGTGCAGCCAGTTGGTCACGAAGAACACGTTGACCGCGGCCGCCTTGGACTGCGTCGCAGTCGCGAGCGGCTCGGCCGTGAAGTCGTACTTGTGGTTCAGTGTCCGCCCCCCGCGCACGTCGGGACGGATGTCGCCCGCGCTGAACCCGGTCGGTCGCGCGATGTCGGCGTAGGCGTCGACATTGTTTCCAGTGGTGGTGGTCGCCATCGTGCCGAGCCATGGATCGTGGGGCCCGTTGAACGCTTCCTGGACGACGAGATTGTAGGGCCCGAGGTCAGGCAACGAGCCATCCGGAACGCCGGTCGGGTGCGGAGCGAAGCTCGCCAGCGCGCCGTCGAGCGGCGTACGGTTGCCGGTGGCCTCGGCGAGCGCGCGGTACACGAAGCTGTCGTTGGCGGTCAGGTTGATGTTGCGGAGCGTGCTGCCATCGGTATCGTTGATCAGGAAGCGCCGTGCCGAGCTCTCGAGCTTGTCGTCGAAGCCGGACTTCTCGGAGACCAGCTCGACGACCCAGACCGGGTCCACCCGGTTGCCTTGCGGCACCAGCGCGCGCTTGACCCGCGCGCTCGTGACCCGGAAGCCGGAGTTCGACGCGACGGTCATCACGCTGTAGCCGGCTGCCTCGCCACTTTGGGTGATCGCCGGACGAGCACGCGGCTTCCCGTAGAGTGTATCGAGCGCACGTTCGACCGCCGAGACGGCTGTCGAGCTGAAGTTGGAGCGGCCGGCGTTCGCCCGCACCGTTCCCGAGACCGCGGACAGCGCACCGTCGGGCTGAACCATCACGCGGAGCTCGCTCTGATAAACGTCGATGCCGTCGACCTGCTGCTGGAAGCGCACAATGGACGCGCCGTTGCGGAGCTTCTGGACGCCGCTCGCGGTCAGGTCCGCTGCCCCCTGGTGCGAGAGCCACAGCGGCTTGAGCGCAGCGAGGTGGTCCCGGGCGGCCTGATCGGCCGTCATGCCCTTGAAGCTGCTGGCGCGCGGCACGACCGCGCGAACCAGGCGCGGCGCGCCGTGGTCGTCGCGCGCGTCGATGGTGACACCGAGCGCAACCGCGGCCAGCTCGGCGCCGGTCTGCGGGTGCGTCGGGGTGGTTGGTTGGGGATCGGGGTCCGCCAGTGGCGGCGAGGACGTGCTCGGTGTCGAGCACGATGCAGCCAGCACCAGCGCAGCGGCGCCAGGCAGCGAGAGCGATCTGAGTCGGAGCATAGATGGATCTCCAGAACAGGGGGAGCGAGTTCGGCGTTGCAACCATCTCATATCCAGAAAAGCACTCTCAATACGCATTTGGTAAAAGCACGTGTGTGCTAATCGATCGGCTCTCCCGTCGGCGGTGGCTCACGTCGACTGAGTCCCTCGGTACTCGCAGCGTCAGCAGATGTGATGACGGTCAGCGGTAACTACGGTTCACGCCCCCACGGACACCGATACGGTGGTTCAAAACGCGCGGCGCGGATCCAGTTCTACGACGAGGAATCTGCGGTTCCGCGGGCCTGTGATCACCCGTCGCGATCGGCGTCGCCACGTGCGCGGCGCAGCGCGACCGAGCGCCGGGTGTATCCCGACTTACATCGCTAGCAGCGCAAGACGCGCCTTGCGCCTGTATACCGGAGGCCGCGCTCACCAGATCCGCATCGCGGACGGCGAGCCGGCCCTCACGTAACTATCGAGTCGCAACGAGCTTCGGATCACCTTCGTCCGCGAAGTAATCGGAGCTCACGGTCGCGTCGACGCCATCGGGGATCTTGGCCGCCCGCGCGATCAGCGTGACCACGACGGCGACGAGCAGGTTCACGGTGACGGCGAGGAACCCGGCGTAGATCGGAATGTTCCACGGCAGCCCGAGCTTGGACAGCAAGAACGCCGAGCCGCCGAAGTGCTCGTGGTGGGTCGCCGGGTTCGGGATCGTGTAGAGCATCACCAGACCGGCCGACAGCCCCGCGATCAGGCCGGAGATCAGGCCCACGTGGTGAAACCAGCGCGTGAACAGGCCGATCGAGACCGACGGCAATGTCTGCAAGATGATGACGCCACCGATCAGCTGCAGATCGATCGAGAATTGTGGATCGATCAGCACGATCACGAGCAGCGCGCCGAGCTTGACGACCAGCGACACCAGCTTGGACACGCGCGCCTGATCGGCGGCCGTCGCATCCTTGGCGATGAACTCGAGGTAGATGTTGCGCGTGAACAGATTGGCCGCGGCGATCGACATGATCGCGGCCGGCACCAGCGCGCCGATGCCGATCGCGGCGAACGCGATGCCGGCGAACCACGACGGGAACATCCGGTGGAACAGCACGGGCACGATCGTGTTGACGTCGGGCTTGCCATCGAACGTCAGCGGGGCGACGCCTTGATCCGCGGCGGCGATCGCCATGAACCCGAGCAGCGCGATCAACCCGAGCAGCAGCGAGTACGCCGGCAGCGCCGCCATGTTGCGCTTGATGACGTCGCGATTGCGGCTCGCGAGCACGCCGGTCACCGAATGCGGATACAAAAACAGCGCGAGCGCCGAGCCAAACGCGAGCGTGATGTACTGCAGCTGATTGGGCCCCGCCAGCAACAGCCCACCTCGCTTCGCGGCGGTGAACTTGTGATCCGCCGCGTCGAACACCGCACCCCAGCCACCGAGCGCGTGCGGGATATACAGGACCGCGACGATGATCACGACATAGATCAGCGTGTCCTTGACGAACGCGATCAGCGCGGGCGCGCGCAGCCCGGCCTGATACGTATAGGCCGCGAGGATCCCGAACGCGATGATCAGCGGCAGGTGGCGCGCCACGAAACTCTCGCCGGTGAGCCCGATCGTCTTCAGTACGACCTCGATGCCGACCAGCTGCAACGCGATGTACGGCATGGTCGCCACGATGCCCGTGACCGCGACGAGCAGCGCCAGCACGGGTGAGCCGAATCGCGCGCGCACGAAGTCGGCGGGCGTCACGAAGCCGTGGCGGTGCGACACCGACCATAGCCGGATCAGGACGAGGAACATGAGCGGATACGTGACGACGGTGTACGGCATCGCGAAGAAGCCGGCGGCACCGGCCGCGTAGAGCAAGGCCGGCACCGCGACGAACGTGTACGCGGTGTACAGATCGCCGCCGATCAGGAACCACGTGACCCAGCCGCCGAAGCTGCGCCCGCCGAGGCCCCATTCGTCGAGATGTTCCATCGTGGTCGGGCGCCGCCAGCGCGACGCCACGAAGCCGATGCCCGCGACGATCAGAAACAGGCCCGCAAAGATGATGAGCTCGGTCCAGTTGATCTCGGTCATCGCACGCGCTTTGTCATGCGGTAGACGATCGCGGTGCACACGACGCCGAGCCCGATGAACGCGAGCTGGAGCCAGTAGAACCGCGGGAATCCGAACAACCGCGGCTCGTCCGCATTGAACAGAAACGTCAGCAGCGGAATGACGACCGGAACCAGCAATAGCCAGTTCCACGGGCTCCGATCGGTACGCTCGGCAGGTGGATGGAGGGGATTGTCGGACACGCGGCCATGATAACGAGGATTTCTGACCTGGTGACGCTTCCCGACCAAACAACCGCGCAAACCGACGCGCCTCGACGATGCGCGTCAGATCGACCGCGCCACCACGCCGGCGCGCCGCACCGCGGCGGAGCCACTGGCGCGGTCACCGCCGCTCCCGCGACGCCACCTCGATTTGACCAGCACATACGTCATGTTGTGTGCTTGGCCGCCTATGGCTCGATTCCTCGACCGATTCACGGCGGTCGACCAGAATACGTCGGCCGCGCAACGGGCGAGCGAGCTTGCGCGATCGGCTCGTTTGTTCTGATCGACGCTCTCAGTGCGCGAGCGAGCTCGGCCCCGCGCCCGTGCTGCGCGGCGGCTGGTACAGCAAGCGCCCATCGCGCAGGGTCGTGTCGCGCAGCGTGATCGCGAGCGCTTCGGCGAGCGTACCGACCGCCGTGACCTCGATTCGCGCGCGCACGTCCGCCGGAAGATCCTCGAGATCCGCCTCGTTGTCCTCGGGGATCACGAAGTGCGTGATGCCGGCGCGCACGGCGCCCAGCACCTTCTCCTTGAGGCCGCCGATCGGCAGCACGCGGCCCGAGATCGTGATCTCACCGGTCATCGCGACGTCGTTGCGCACCGGCCGCTCCGACAGCGCCGACACCAGCGCCGACGCCATCGCGATCCCGGCCGACGGTCCGTCCTTGGGGATCGCGCCCGCCGGCACGTGGACGTGCACGTCGCGCTCGAACGCGCGCTCCTCGATCGAGAGCTGTGCCGCGTGCGCCCGCGCGAACGTCCACGCGGCCCGCGCCGACTCCTTCATCACGTCGCCGAGCTGGCCGGTCAGGATCAGCTCGCCCTTGCCGCGCATCAACGACGCCTCGATGAACATGATGTCGCCGCCCGCCGGCGTGTAGTACATGCCGGTCGAGATCCCGACCTGGTCCGCGGGGGCCTTCTTCTCGGGGTGCACGCGCGGCCGGCCGAGCAAGGTGCGCACATCGGCGCGCTCGACGCGCGACCGCTCGAGCTCGCGTGCGGCGATCCGGCGCGCGACCTTGCGCGCGAGCCGACCGAGCTCGCGCTCGAGCTGGCGCACCCCCGCTTCCCGCGTGAACCCCGTGATCACCTCGCGGAGCGCGTCGTCGGACAGCTCGAGCTGACCGTCGGCCAACCCGGTCTCGGCGAGCTGCCGCGGCACCAGGTAGCGCTTCGCGATCTCGAGCTTCTCCTCTTCGGTGTAGCCGGCGAAGCTCACCACCTCCATGCGGTCGAGCAGCGGCGCCGGGATGTTCTGCAGCAAGTTCGCCGTCGCGATGAAGAACACCTCGGACAGATCGAACGGCACGCCGAGGTAGTGATCGGTGAACGAGTCGTTCTGCGCCGGATCGAGCACCTCGAGCAGCGCCGCCGCCGGGTCGCCGTGGTAGCTCGCGCCGAGCTTGTCGACCTCGTCGAGCAAGAACACCGGGTTCTTGGTCCCCGCCTGCTTCATGCCCTGCAGGATGCGGCCGGCCATCGCGCCGATGTACGTGCGCCGGTGACCGCGAATGTCGGCCTCATCGCGTGCGCCGCCGAGCGCGATGCGGACATACTTGCGCCCCATCGCTCGCGCGATCGACTTGGCGATCGACGTCTTGCCGACGCCGGGCGGCCCCGAGAACAACAGGATCCGCCCCTTCAGCCCCTTGCCCTTGGGGTCGGCCTTGAGCTCGGCCTTGGCATCGGCCGCAACCTCGGCCGAGGTCTTGCCATCCGCCGCGGCCTCGGCGGCCTCGGCGGCCTCCTTGGCGTCCGACAGCTGGCGCACCGCGAGGAACTCGAGGATCCGGTCCTTCACGTCCGGCAACCCATGGTGATCCTCGTCGAGGATCCGCGCGGCCTCCTGGACGTCTAGGTGCTCCTCGCTCCGGGTGCCCCACGGCAGCTCGGCGATGTTCTCGAGGTACGTGCGGATCACCTGCGACTCCATCGACTCGCGACCGACGCGGGTCAGCCGTGCCCACTCGCGGTTGACCTCGCGGCGCGCCTCGTCGGGGAGCGGCAGGGCATCGAGCTTGGCCTTGAGCTCCTTGGCCGACTCGTCCGACGCATCGTCGCCCTCGCCGAGCTCCTTCTGGATCGCCTTCAGCTGCTCGCGGAGATACACCTCTCGCTGGCGGCCTCCGAGCTCCTCCTTGACCTTGGACTGGATGTCGGCCTGCGCGGACAGCACGTCGATCTGTCGCTGGATGTGCACGAGGACACGGCGCAGCCGATCCTCGACCGACAGCGTCTCGAGCAGGCTCTGCTTCTCGGCCGACGCGATGTCGAGGTAACCGGCGACCACGTCGGCCAGCCGGCCCGGATCGGTGACCTGGGCGAGCAGCTGCTCGATCGCCTCCTCGGGCAAGCCGAGCTTGCGTGCCAGGTCCGCTGCCCGGTCGCGCGCCTCGCGGTACATCGCGACGAACCCCGGATGCCGCGCATCCAGCGGCTGCTGCTCCTTCGCCTCGGAGACCACCGCCTCGAGGTAGCCGTTCACCGGGGCCACCCGTAGCGCGATGCCGCGCTCTTGCCCCTCCAACGACAACCGGATTCCACCGAGGCCGCGCTGTAGCGATCCGATGGTGGCGATCGTCCCGATAGTATAGAGCGACTCCGCCAGCACGTCGTCGGTATCGACGCGCTGGGTGACAGCAAACACACGGCGATCGCCGCTCATCGCAGCTTCGATCGCGCGCAGCGTACCGGGGCGCGCCGCCGCGATCGGCAGCGTCACGCCAGGCAGCAGAACCGAGCTGCGCATCGGGATCACGGGTAGATGGAGAGACATGCCAACAACCGTGCGAACACGCGGTGCCGGTCGCAACTAGGCGTCCATCTAGGCAGTCACGCGACACTGCCGGTTCGGTCAGGTAGTCGGATCGGTGGCTGACCATCACGGTAGGATCAGGCACTGGTACGATAGCGCCGTCGATGTCGGATCGTACGCTGGTCGCGTCTGCGACGAATCTCCTGGCCCGCGGCTTTCTGGTCGTCCCCACGGACCGCCAGTCCCGTGATGGCGAGCCGGTCAATGCGCTGTTCGCCGTGGCGCGGGCAATCCACCGCGTGATGGCGTTCAAGCTGCCCGCGCGCGCGGTCGCCGTGATCGAGGCGAGCCCGAAGCTCACCGGCTGGCCACCGCTGCTCGTGCAGCAGCTGCCGCTGCTGCGCCCGCTGCTCGAGACGCTCGGGATGCAGGTCGTCGAGGCGGTCGACGAGGTCCGGGTCGTGGCGTCGTATGCGCGGGCGGCGCTGGCCGATGGGGATGACGCGATCGTGGTCGGAGTCGACAAGCGGTTCGCGCAACTCGTGACCGATCGGCTGTGGTGGTACGACGCCAACAAGGACGCGCGCTACACGCCGGAGATCGTGGTGAAGCGGTTCACCGTGCGCCCGGTGCGGGTCGCCGAGTGGCTCGCGCTGGTCGGGGACGACGACACGCTACCGGGGATCAAGGGGATCGGGGCGAAGGGCGCGACGACGCTGATCGAGACCTACGGCTCGATCGACGGGGCGCTCGCGGCGCTCGACTCGATCACCGGCCGGCTCGGCAACGCCCTGCGCGCGTCGCGCGACGAGGTTCCACGCGAGATCGCGCGCGCCACGCTGGACGACCGGCCGCTGCCGAGGCCGCTGGCGGCGCTCGCGTACACACGACCGGCCGCCGCCGCGCTGAACGAGCTGTACGAGCGGCTCGGGTTCGCCGAGCTGCTGTCGCACGACGGCGCGGCGATCCACACCGAGGTCTGCGAGTCGGCCACCGATCTGCAGGTCGCGCTCGCCAAGGCCGGTGAGGCGCCGATCGCGATCCACGCGCTGCTCGAGGATCCCGCGCCGATCCAGGTCGCGATCGCCGGGATCGCGGTGTCGGCCGGCGGTGGCGAGGCGTGGTATGTGCCGAGCACCGCCGCGGCGTGGCCAGCGCTGGTTGCCTGGCTCGAGGACGACCGCGCCCCCAAGCTCGGCCACGAGCTGGTCGCCACGACGGTCGCGCTGCGGCATGCCGGGATCCGGCTCGCGGGCGTCGTCGGAGATTCGGCGTTTGCGTCGCACCTCACGCAGCCCAGCAACTGGGCGCCGCACGATCTCGCGCTGGTCGCCAAGCACGTGCTCGGCCGGGCCCTGCCGGATGCCGATGTGGTGCGCGGGGTGGGCCGCGCACGCAAGCGCTGGGACGCGCTCCCGATCGACCGGGCCGCCGAGCTCGCCGGTCACGGCGCCGACGCGTCGAGCGCGGTGTGGCGCCAGCTGTCGCCCAGCATCGATCCCGGGCTGCTCGACGAGTACCGCGAGCTGTCCGACACGCTGGTCCGGATGGAGCTGACCGGGCTGATCGTCGATCCCGACGAGCTGGCCAGCGCCGAGGCGGCGTTCGCGACGTTCGAGGCCGACCTGGAACACCAGATCGCCCAGCTCGCCGGCCACCCGTTCAACATCAACTCGTCGAAGCAGCTCGGCAGCGTGCTGTTCGAGGAGCTGAAGCTGCCGATTGTCAGTCACACCAAGACCGGCTGGAGCACGTCGATCGAGGCGCTCGAGCGGATCGAGCATGCGCATCCGATCGTCGCGCTGGTCCTGCGCTGGCGACAGCTCCGCCGGCTGCGCGACAGCTGGCTTTTCGCGCTGCGGCGCTGCATCGACACCGACGGCCGGGTCCACTCACGGTTTCATCCCGCGCGATCGTTCTCCGGGCACCTGATCAACACCAACCCGGATCTCGGGCGGGTGCCCGGCCGCACGCCGGAGATGCAGCGGATCCGGCGCGCGTTCGTCGCTCCACCCGGCTGCGTCCTGATGTCGGTCGACTACCACCAGCTCGGGCTCTATGTGCTGGCGCACCTGACCCGCGATCCCGCGCTCGTCGAGCCGCTGCGCCAGCGCGCCGACATGCACGTGCTCACCGCGGCGGCGGTGCTCGATCGCCCGGTCGAGACCATCACGCTCGATGATCGCCAGCTCGGCAAGGTCGTCAACTTCGCGACGTTCGCCGGGCAAGGCGCGAGCGCGCTGGCGCTCCAGCTCGGCGTCTCGGCGCAGGACGCCAAGCAGCTGATTGCCCGGTTCGATGCTCGCTATGCGGCGGTCCGCGCGTTTCAGGACGACCAGCTGCGGCTCGCCCGCGACCGCGGCTACATCGTCACGCTCGCCGGCCGCCACTGGCCGATCGGCGGCCTCGAGTCGCTCGATTCCCACGACCGATCGTACGCCGAGCGACTCGCGCGCCGAGCCACCCACGAAGGCTCGGTCGCCGACGTATCGCGTCGCGGCTTGCTCGAGGCCGACCGCGCGCTCCGCCGCGAGGGCCTCGGCGCGGTCCCGCTGGTCCAGGTCATCGACGAGGTCCTGTTCGAGGTCCCCGAGGCCGAGCTGGCGGTCGTCGCGCGCGTCGCGGCGACGGCGATGCGCCACGCGTTCGAGCTCGAGGTCCCGCTCGTGGTCGGCGTCGAGGCCGGCCGGACGTGGGCCGACCTCGAGCCGGTCCGCGTCGATGACGACCCAGGTTGAGCCCTGGCCTCCCGACGTCCGTCAGCCAGTCCCGCCGACGAGGCAGGAAGCTCGACGCCGATCGCCCCGCCACCGGTGCGTGATCAGCGTGACCGCCGCTGGCGATACGCGATCGCCTTGAACTCGTCGAACGTCGGGACCGCCCAGGCTGCACCGCGCTCGACGCGGCGAACCGCGAGCCACGCGGCCCACGCGTCGTACTGCGCGGGGCTCGGGCAGACGCAGCTACGGCGTTGCTTGGTCAGTGTGAGCGCGCCGATCGGCGTTGCGCCTTGCTCGACCAGCACGTTCAGCACGAGCACCGACGACCGCCCGATCCCGCGACCGCAGTGCACCAGGACGCGGCGCCCCGCGTTGACCCGATCGAGCACGAATGCAGTCCCACGGCGCATCAACGCCGGGCTGACCGGCGCGAACTCGATCGTCGGCAGGTGCAGAAACTCGACGTGATACTTCGCGAGCAGCTGCGCATCATCGGACTGCTCACCGCGCAGATCGACCACCGCCGATACGCCGTGATCGCGAGGAAGCGCCGCGGTGGCCGCGGGCGAGAAGCTGCCGCCGAGTGCCAGGGTGTCGGTGATCCAGGTCAGGTCGATCATGCCGCGATGCCTTCAGCCACGCAGATCTCGCATGTAACGCCGGCGGGTGCATGGGGCGGACCGGAGCCAGATCCAGGGAGGCGATGCGTAAGCTCGCGTTGAACACAGCGTACACGACAGTCGGCACATCCGTGGGCGCACAGCGTGCTGCCAATAGACAGTTTTCACGGTCGCTGCGCGTGTGGTCGTCGGTCCCACTATCTCGACGAGATGATTGTGGCAAACTCGGGCTCTCGCGATCCGGAGTGGACCGTAGGATTGACCGCGCCGTTTTCGATCGCGCTGGATCATGGCTGTAGGGTCGCAGCGAGCAGCGCTTGAAAACCGACGCGGATCTGGGAATCATGACAGGCCATGAAGCTCGCAACTGGGTGGATGGCGGTGGTGGTCTGCGGCCTGCTGGCGTCGTGTACCGTGACCGCGCCGAAGATCGTATTCAAGCACGGCGAGATCCGCGGCCGGCTCCAGAAAAATGGACTTCGGTTCGTGGTGATGCCGGACGCCACGACCCAGCTCGCAGAGATCGACGTCCGCTATGAAGTCGGCGCGCGCGAGGATCCGCCGGGCAAGGCGGGCCTCGCCCACCTGGTGGAGCACTTGATGTTCCAGCAGCGGCCCGACGGGCCGGGCACCAAGTCGTTGTTTCAGGTGCTCCAGCAAACAGCGCTGCATGTCAACGCGTACACCAACTGGGACACGACCCACTACATGGTCAACGCGCGCGCCGACCTCCTCGACCCGCTGGTCAAGGTCGAAGCGATGCGGCTGTACTACGGTTGCGAAACGATCTCGGAGGACGAATTCCTCCGCGAGCGCGAGGTCGTTCGCAACGAGATCCGCGGCCACCATCGGTCGCCGGAGCAGCTGGTTCCGGAGCTCGCGCTGTCGGCGATCTACCCCAAGGGCCACGCGTACGCGCAGATGGTCGGCGGGGACGACCAGCAGCTGGCGACGATCACGCTGCGCGACGCCTGCGAGTTCATGCAACGCTACTACGCTCCGGAGCGTGCGACCGTGATCATCGCCGGCGGGATCGCCAGCGATACGGCGATCAAGACGATCGAGAAGTGGTTCAGCGCGCTCGCCAAGCGCACCCCGGCGCCCCGGCGCGCCGTCGAGCCATTCATGGTCACCGGCGAGCACAAGACGATCGAGCTCGACATCGAGCGGCCGTGGGTGACCGTGGCCTGGGCGCTGCCCGACGCACGAACGCGCGAGGGCGAAGCCGCGGAGATCGGGATCTGGGGCGCGTTCTTCGACGCCGCGCGCAAGGCAGACGTCTACGAGTGCGCCACCCGGGCGTTCCCGGACATGCTGGGCGGTCGCGAAGCGCCGGTGTTTCAGATCGCGCTCGAGCTGAGCGGTATGAACAAGCTCGACGAGTGCCTCGACTTCGTCTGGAAGGCCGCGCACAACGCAGCGCGCGGCTGGGACCGCGGCATGTGGACGCAGCTCGAGGAACTAAAGAACCGGCGCAAGGCAGCGTTCATCTCGAGTCTCGAGCCGCTGTTCGGCCGGGGCGGGCGCACCGATCGGATGGGCGACCTGGTGCAGTTCTCGCGCGACGTCGACTTCGACTCGCGCGAGCTCTACGTCTTCCACGAGCTCGACAAGATCGGCACGTTCGAGCTGGCGGACGTGGGCGCCGCGGTGAAGCGCTCGCTCGACCCCGGCCGCGCCCGGGTGACCGTGTTCACGCCGAGCAAGGCGGGCATCAAGGGCGACCGGCGAGCGAACGTCGCATTCCAGGCCCGCGGGGACGACATCGTGGAGGCGCCCGAGCTCGATCCAGGCGAGGCGCGGCGGCCTCTACCGGTGCCGGCGGAGCTCAAGGTGTACGCCCGGGCGACGCGGTTCGAGCTCGGCAACGGCATGCGCGTTGTGCTGTTGCCGGTCGACGCGATGCCGGTGGTGGCCGCACGGATCATCTTCGATGTCGGCGAAGCGACGACCCCGGACAACCCGATGCTCGCGGAGGCGTCTGCCGACTTTCTGACGCTGCCGCCCGACGCGACGGTGCTCCGCGAGACCGGCGTTCAGATGGACTGCGAAACAACGCCGGATCACACGGTCTGCGAAGCGCGTGGCATGAGCATCTACCTCGACGTGGTGATCAAGGGCTTCGAGCGGCTGATCAAGACCGGCTGGTACAGCCAGCTGAGCGTCGAGCGCTGGCAGCGGGCGTTCCAGGCACGGTACAAGCTCAAGCGACCGCATCAGCGGCTCGAGTTCCAGCGCCAGCAACTCGCGGCGATCTACGGCGCCGATCACCCGTACACGAAGGCCGGTGCACCGGTGCCGCGATCGATCGACAAGATCGGGCGAGATGCGATGGGGGCGTTCCGCGACCAGCACTACAGCGCTGCCAACGCCACGCTCGTGATCGCGGGCAGCTTCGACCCCACGCAGGCCGAGTCGTTGATCCGTGGCAGCTTCGGCGAATGGCCGCGGGGGCACCAGGACGCGCCGGTGCCGCACGTGCAGCATCAGCGCACCGGGCCGGTGCACATCGGCGTGATCGGCGACGAGGATCCACAGGTCGATGTCGCGATCCGCTATCCGTCGCCGGCGGGGATCTCTGGCCAGCAGGCGGCGCGGATGGTGCTGACGGAGATGTTGAATGCGCAGATGTGGGGCGTCCGTGAAAAGCTCGGGGCGACCTACGGCACCTACGCACGGCGCGACGCCAACCTCGCGGGGTCGGTCTATCATCTCGGCGGTGCCGTGGACGCACCGCGCGCCGGCGAGGCGATCCGGGCCATGCGCGACGGGATCGACGCGCTCCGCAAAGGCAGCGACTTCGACATTGCATTCGTACGGGCCCGGCGCAAGGTCGTCCAGCGTCTGCTCGGCGAGTCCACCCAATCGTCCGAGCTCGCGTCGCGGCTCGGCCAGATCGCGCGGTTCGGCCTCGACCCGAGCTACGACAGCACCCTGCTCCGGCAAGCGAGCAGGATGTCGACCGCCCAGGTGAAAGATCTGCTCGCCCACGAGCTCGATCCCAGCACCGAGGTCGTCGTGGTGCTCGGCGACCGAGCCTCCGTGACCAAGGCATTCGCCGACGCCGGGATCACGGACGCCAAGCTCGTCGAGCCCGAGTAAGCGCGGACGGCGCGCAGGGCCCGCCGGGGCTCAGGCCAGATCGAACGCCAGCTCGCCGAGCTTTTCGAGGCTACAGGCGATCTTGTCGCCCGGCTTGAGCCACACCCGCTTGTCGACCGGCTTGCCGAGGATCACCCCCTCGGGGGTCCCGGTGAAGATGATGTCGCCCGGCCGCAGCGTCATGTAGCGCGACGTGTAACTGATGATCTGCTTCGTATTGAAGATCATGTCGCTGGTATTCGACGACTGCCGGGTCTCGCCATTGACGCGGCACTCGATCTTCAGCTGATCGGGATCGACCTGGTCCGCCGTGATCATGTACGGGCCCAGTGGCGCGAACTGATCCGGCGTCTTGCCGATCATCCACTGGCCACCGGTCTCGAGCTGGAGGTCGCGTGCGCTGAAGTCGTTGCCGGTCGCGTAGCCCGCGACGTAGCTGAGGGCGTCGGCCTCGCTGACGTTCTTGGCTTCCTTGCCGATGATGATCACCAGCTCGACCTCGTAGTCGAACTTGGTGGCGAGGTCGACCGGCAGCTTGATCTTGCCGTTGTGCGAGTTCAGCGTGTTGTTGAACTTGCTGAACAGGATCGGCTGCTTCGGCGCCGCTTGACCGGTCTCCGCGGCGTGCTTGCGGTAGTTCAGCCCGACGCACACGATCTTCTCCGGCCGCGTGACCAGCGGGCCGTACTCGAGGCCCTCGTCCTTGAGGAACGCCTTCTTGGCGGCGGTCCCCTTGAGCGCGGCGGCGACCAGCGCGTTGAGGTTGGCACCATCCTCGTTCTGCAGCAGGTCGTCCATCGTCGAAGGTCCGGGCAGGTGGAGCAGGCCCGCAGCCTCCTTCACGTCGAGGATGCCCTGATCGGTCTTCACGGCGAGGTGGTACTCGTTATGGCGCCGCAACGTCATCAGCGTGAGTCCGTGCGCGAGCCCACGAGGCCCCGTGCGTGCCGGTGCGCCCAGCGCGGCGCCTCCGCCCGCGGTCAATGTGGCCCCGGCAGCGGTCCCCGCCGCGACGATCGCGCTGGCGGTGCCCGCTGCCCTGAGGAAGTCTCTTCGGTCGGTTTGCATGATGAACTCCTCTGCCTGAACGGCCCGTCGAAACTCGCACGCGAGTCGCGGACATTCAATGCGGGGCTTATGCGCAGGTGAGCAAGCCGTGGTTGGGATGGTGCGTCATGGCTGCCCAGCGAGCGCGGCGCCGTCCTCGGGCAACTCCCGTTCGTCGTCCGCCATGAAATCAGCAATGAGCTTCACATAACCGCCGGGGTCGACCAGCGGGCTCGGCGTTTCGCCAGCGCGCACGCGATCGAGTGCCGGCGAAGATCTCGTCGGGGGTGGCGATCAGGATGGAACGACTCGAGCACACGGTAGCGCCGGGCCAGATCTCGACGATCGCCGGGTAGCGCTGGTTGTGGCGCAGGTCGATGCCGGCGCCCAGCGGGCAGACGAACGCGACCTCGTAGTTCCGCCTGTGGTCGTCCAGGCCGTGCAGCCCCGGGTGTTGCCCGCATCGAGGAGCGCGCGAAGCGTAACCTCGCCGAGCACGACGTCGTCGCCATCGCGACGCACGCGATCGACCGCGACTGGCGCCCAGCCGATGCTCGATCCGCGGTCAGATCCTGGCCCGGCGACAGCGCCGGCACCGCTTCGGCGATCGTCATCACCGACGCGCCGGTCAGCCGCTGGATCGCTGCGCCTCGACGTCATCCCCGTGGCTGATCTTGGCGTCGTGCGGCCGGAGCCCGAGCTTGACGATCCAGTCGCGGGCGTGCGGTGACATGTCGCGCGCGTCGGTACCGAGCAGGATCAGAGGTCGAGAGTCAGATACCGAGGCGATGTTGGCCCGCCGACGTAATAGATATATAGACCGTCGCGCCCGGGGCGTCGTTTCTCGCGCTACGAGAAACATGCAAACCGGCTGGAGGTCGCTCGCCTCGAGAACAACCGGCGATCGCGCATTTGTCGCAGGCCGTGCAACGCCAGCGTAGTTTTTGCGGCTGACATGGGTCGGATTCAGCGGATCCGCGATTTTCGGTACGTGTCCTACATCACCGGTGAAGCTGACTTCGCGCTGCTGACCAAGCGGTGACCGAACGGTGGCCGCGCCGACGCGGGGGAGGCGTCATGCTCGGGCATGGCCTTCTCGTCGTCGAGCGCGCGGCCACGACTGCGAGGCGTCTCGCACCGGGTCGCGTTCTACGTCACGCTCGTTGCCGGTGCCGTGCTGATCAAGATGTCAGACGATCGCCGGACGATCACCGCGACCGCGATCTACGTGACATTTCTCGCCGGGATGTTCGGGGTCAGTGCCACCCTGCATCGCAACGACTGGGGACCGCGCGCGTTCGGCTGGTTGCGCCGCGCCGATCACGCGATGATCTTCGCGTGCATCGCGGGCACGTACACGCCGCTATGTGTTCTCGGCATCGACTCGCCGAGCGGGACGCGCCTGCTGATCCTGGCGTGGAGCGCCGCCGGGCTCGGGATCCTGCGCGCCGCGCTGTGGCCGCACGCGCCACGCCTGGTCAGCTCCGGCCTCTACGTGGCAGTCGGCTGGGTGATGATCGCGTATTTCCCCGAGCTCCACACCGCGCTGGACCCGATCTCGTTCGCCTTGGTGATCGCCGGCGGCGTGTGGTTCACGGTCGGGGCCGTGGTCTACCTGTTCCGATGGCCGGACCCGTGGCCGCGGACCTTCGGCTATCATGAGGTATTCCACATCATGATCATCGTGGGCTGTATCTGCCACTTCGTCGCGGTCGGACGCGTGGCCCTCGGGTAGCCGGCCCTGCTACGATGCCCGGCGTTGGCGACTCGACGGCGGCACATCTTACGGTTCTTCGGACCGCGCGCGGATCTGCTCGCCGCCGAGGTTCCGGACATCGCGGTGTACAGCGCGACAGGCGATCTCGTGTTCCGCACCGCGCTCGCGGGCTTCCTCGACATCGCGCCCGTCGGCGATGAGCTCTGGGCGCTCGCGTCCGGCCGGCTGACCCGGCTGTCCGCGCTCGACGGCAGCTTGCTGGGGGCCGAGCCGATCCACCATGTCGAGCCGAGCGGCAGGTTCTTGCAGTCGAGCACCGCGGCGCAGCTCCCGGTCTGGCACTCGGCCGAGCCGATGGTCGTGCGGGCCACCCCCGCCGCGCTCGAGATCCCGGGCCCGGGTGGCGAGATGATCCTGCCGGTCGCCGAGCACCGCTGGCTTTTGTGGAACGCCGGCCAGCTCCGGCTGTGGCGCACGACGATCGGCGAGGCCTGGCGCAAGCAGGTCGGCGATCCCGCCGGGCAACCGATCGACGCGCAGGTGATCCTCGACGGCCGGCTCTACGTGCTCGTCCAGCAGCGCGCGCCGTCCAGCGACCTCGAGGGCAGCGAGCTCCGGGTCACCGTGGCGCAGGTCTCCGACGGCGCGCAGAACGCGCAGCTCCGGCTGCCCGCGGGGACGCAGCTCCTGATCGCCGCGCGCCGCGGGATCGCCCTCGCGCGGACCGGTGACCGGCTCAGCCTGATCGACCTGCGGTTCGGGCGCTGGCTTCGCGATCTCGCGATCCCCGAGGGCACGTACGACCTGGCGGTCGACGACGGCCTGCAACGCATCGCGTTCACCAACGCCGGCGGCCTCGAGCTCGTCCGGATCGACGCGCTGTCCCCCCCGCCGACGACCACCGCGGCCGGCCGCGTGGCAGCGGCCGATGCAGCGCACGAGCCCGACACCGGCCTTCCCGACGTCGAGCTCGTCGACGCGCCCGACATGCCCCTGGGGCCGCCCGAGCTGGTCACCGAGCCCCTCGAGCCGCTCCCCGACGACCCCGCCGTGCGGCTCGATCCGGTCACCGCGTCGGCGACCGCAACCTCCGAACAGATCGCCCATGCCGCTGCGCTTCGGCTCCAGTTCATCGCAGCGCTCGCCGCCGCCGCGATCGCCGAGGCCTGGGACATCGGCCGGATCGCCCAACCAACCCCCGGCCGCCCGCCATTTGCCGACGAGGTCGGTGGCCTGTTGCGGCTCGACAGCGGCCGGCAAATCGACGCGCTGGTCCGCGCGGTCGGCCGGCTCCACGAGATCCAGGACCTCGTCACCAACGCCGATCTCGCGCGCCGAGGGAACCTGACGCCGCTCGACGTGCTCGCGGTCGACTACGATCTCAGCTCGACCGCGATCGCGCTGCTGTTCGCGATCCTCGCGCCCCGGCTGCGCGGTCAGATCGCCCGGCTCTACGGCATCCTGACCAACGACCACAACCGGCCACTGGTCGACGAGCACCTGCTCGGCCAGCTGCTCGGTCAGCTCGGCGGCGGCGACCCGGCGCAGATCGCCCGCGAGCTCGACGGCGATCGCCCGCTGCGCCGCTACGGTCTGGTCCAGGTCGGCGCCGGCGAGCGGCCGTTCGCCGCCCTGACCGTCGATCCGCTCGTCGTACGCTACGTCGCGGACTTCGATCTCGACGGCGAGCCCGATCCACACCTGGTCGTGCGCGGTGCGGACCGCGCGCTCGACGAGCTCCACCTGCCACGTCCGCTGGTCATCAAGGCGCTGCGGTATCTCGCCGTCGCGCCAAAGGACGAACCGGCGCGGATCGTCGTGCGGGGCCGCACCGGCTGTGGCCGCCACACGCTGCTCGCGGCGCTCGCGGCCCGCGCCAGTCGATCGCTCGGGGTCATCGATCTGAGCACCATGCCGCGCGCTCCGGGCACGCTCCCCGCGGCGCTGACCAGCGCGCTCCGGCGCGCGAAGCTGCGCGGCCTGTTGCCATGCATCGATGGCCTCGATCTGTTCGGCACCGACGATGGCGACACCAACGTCCAGCTCGCCGCCGTGCTGCGCGAGCACCCCGGGCCGATCGCGCTGCGGCTGCCGGCCGAGGGCCGCATCCCGCTCGATCCGGGCTATCTCCTGCTCGACATCCCGCAGCGCACCGAGCTGCTACGTGGCCAATCGTGGGCCGCCTCGCTCGCGCGTCACGCGATCGAGCTCGCGGACGCCGACGAGCTCGCCTCGCGGTACCGCGTCGGCCCCGGCATCATCGAGCGCGTGTGTGCCGAGGTCGCGCGCCGGCCCGAGCGCCCCACCCACCCCGCGGCGTGGACGCGCGAGCTCGACGACGCCGTCCGCCAGCACCTCGAAAATCGGCTCGGTGCCACCGCCAGCCGGGTCACCCGGCTCGCCACCTGGGCCGACATGGTGCTCCCCGAAGACATCACCGATTCGCTGCTCGAGCTGACCGCGCGCGTCCGCCACCGCAAACAAGTCTACGAGCAGTGGGGCTTCGATCGCGCCATGACCACCTCGCGCGGCATCACGGCGCTGTTCCAGGGCAGCCCGGGGACCGGCAAGACCATGGTCGCCGGCGTGATCGCGCGCGACCTCGGGCTCGAGCTCTACCGGGTCGATGTGTCGCGCATCACGTCGAAGTGGATCGGCGAGACCGAGAAGAATCTCGGCCAGCTGTTCGACGCCGCCGAGGACGGCCAGGTCCTGTTGCTGTTCGACGAGGCCGACTCGCTGTTCGCCAAGCGTACCGAGGTCAAGTCCTCGGTCGATCGCTACGCCAACATGGAGGTCAATTACCTCCTGCAGCGGCTCGACGCGTTCGAAGGCATCGCGATCCTCACCACGAACTTCGGTAATGCGATCGATCCCGCGTTCAAGCGCCGCTTGACCTATCGCGTCACCTTCCCGTTCCCCGACGAAGACATGCGCGAGCAGCTGTGGCGCTCGCTGATCCCACCCCAGGTCCCGGTGCAGGGCACGCTCGACTTCGCGGGCCTGTCGCAGCGCTTCCGGCTGTCGGGCGGCTACATCCGCAATGCCGCGCTGCGCGCCGCGTTCCTCGCCGCCGAGGAGGGCAGCGCCCTGACCCACGAGCACCTCGAGCGCGCCATCCGAATGGAGTTCCGCGAGATTGGCAAACTCGCGGAGTCCGGAACACTCGAGTAGCCGCAGCGCGCGTGCGATAACCGCGGCCCATGCCCTCGCCGAAGCTCGACATCGCCCGGCTGCGGATGCACGCCGGCCACCTCACCGGCTCGCGATGCGCGACCGCCGCCGAGGTCGTTCGCGAGCTCGGCGCCGTGCAGGCCCAGGACTTCGCCGGCGCCAAGTGGGGTGTCGCCCAGCGCACCACGGCCATGCTCGATCGCGACGTCGAGCGCGCCTTCGAGACCGGCGAGATCCTGCGCACCCACGTGCTGCGGCCGACCTGGCACTTCGTGGTCCCGGCCGATCTGCGATGGTTGCTCGCGCTGTCCGCGCCGCGCGTCAAGCAGGCGATGGCGACCTACGACCGCAAGCTCGCGCTCGACGAGCGCACCTACGCGCGCAGCAACCACGCGATCGCCGAGGCGCTCGCGGGCGGCAACCACCTGACCCGCAACGAGCTGGCCCGCGTGCTCGCCAAGATCAAGATCGACGCCCTCAGCCAGCGCCTCGGACACCTCATGATGCGCGCCGAGCTCGACGCGGTCATCTGCAGCGGCCCGCGCCGCGGCAAGCAAATGACCTACGCGCTGATCAGCGAGCGCTGCGCACCCGCCCCCGCGCTCGATCGCGACGACGCGCTCGGCAAGCTCGCCCGTCGCTACATCGCCAGCCACGGACCGGCCGTGGTCCACGACTTCGCCTGGTGGTCGGGACTGACGATCACGGACGCCAAGCGTGGACTCGAGCTAGCTCGCCCCACGCTCGCATCGGCGGTCGTCGACGAACGGACCTACTGGTTCACCGAGCCGCTGCCCCCGGCCGCCAGCAAACAGCCGGTCGTCCATCTCTTGCCGAACTACGACGAATACATGGTCGCCTACAAATACCGCAGCGCGGCGTCCGACGCGTCGCTCGCCACCACCCTCGACGCTCGCGGCAATCTGCTGTTCAACAACCTCGTCGTCCTCAACGGCCAACCGATCGGCATCTGGCGCCGCACCGTCGTGCGCGCTGCCGTCACCGTCACCGCCACGCTCGCCACGACGCTCGCGCGCCCTGCGCAGCGCGCCCTCGACGCCGCGGTCGACCAGTTCGGCGTCTTCCTCGGGGTCCCCGCCCGCCTCGCACCACTGCCCTGAGCCGCCGCAGCGGCCGCCGCAGCGACGCCAGGGCGGCAGACCCGCGGGAGCTGAGGTACCTCGGCGGTGGCGGCTGCGTGGCGACCGCAATCGACCGTCGGGAGTCATCGTAGACGCCGCGCTGGGACCGCCGCGCGCACTCCGGACACAGCCAGCGTCCCGCCGTTCTTTTTGTAGTGGTGAGCGCGCCCGTGTCGCCCAACGGGCGTGACGCGACAAACACCACCGGCGGGTCGTTGAATGGCGCCCGCACCAATCACTCGAGATCTGGGTCATCCGCTCGATGGACCTGCCGTCCCCAACACCCCTCGTGGGCGGAGGTACGTGGCGGTGATCGGCATCGATCGCTACCGTGCCTGGGGCCAGCTTCACAACGCGGTAGGCGACGCACGTGGCGCGCTCGATGCGTTCATGAAGCTCGGCTTCGAGGAACGCCGACCTGCGCTGTTCGACGACGCGGCAACGGGTGCGGCACTTCATCACCTCGTGACCGACGAGCTACGCACGCTCGGCACCGACGACAGCCTCGTCGTGTTCTTCGCCGGTCACGGCCATACCGTGACGACGAAGTACGCCGACGGCTCGCTCGCCAAGCGCGGCTATCTCATTCCCGTCGACGCGGAGCCGACGGGCGGTGGCGTCGGCACCTGGTTGAGTCTCGACAGCTGGCTGCGCGAGGTAGCGCATCTGCCACCGAAACACATCCTCGTGGTTCTCGATGCATGCCACAGCGGCATCGCGCTCGACCCCGTGATCCGCTGGCGTGGCGAAGACGTCCGGGCTGCCGAGCCGCTGGAAACGCTGCGGGCTCGCCGGAGCCGCCGCATCATCACGTCGGCGCTCGACAACGAGCTAGCCATGGACAGCGGTCCGATCGCGGGACACTCGCTGTTCACCGGCTGTCTGATCGAAGCGCTGACGGGCGGTCTGTTGGCCAAGACCGGACAACCGACGGCGACGGGATCCGAGATCGCGCTTCATGTGCAGCGCCGCGTTAGCTCCTTCCCAAGCTCCAAGCAGACACCAGACTTCGGCGCCCTCGAGCTCGACAATCGCGGCGAGCTCATCGTCGAGCTGCCACAACAACTCGGCGAACTTCCCCTCGGAGCGGAGACCATCAGGCCGACCAGGCGGACCTCGGCCGCCCCGCGGTACCACGGCGCTTCCAGTTTGTTGCCGCCATCTGGAATCGACTCGATTCAGCCGAAGCGCGCGAAGACAGCTCAGCCCATCGCCACACGTGACGGGCCTCCAGAGGCAAGCCTGGAGCTGGGCCAGCAGCCAATAGCCTCGGCGCAGCCGGCAATCGTAACCTCTCAGGCGCGCGCTGCCCCGACAACGCCTCCTGCACAAACACCGCGTGCGTCGGTGGCACCCGCACCACCGTCAACCGAGCACACCCCTCATGCAGGCGACGTCGCAGCTCCCCCTCAACGGGCGAGTGGGGTACTGAAAGAGAGGCCACATCGCATCACCCCGGCGGAGGCTGCCTTCTTCGCCGCACTGGATCGCCACGACGCCGAGAGGAAGAGAGGTCGCAACGTCTTGACGCTGGTGACCGCAGACTCGATGACCGCGGGCACGGGCTGGGGCACATGGGCCGCTGCCCGAAGCCATCTGACGCTCGTCACGGAGGCCACCGGATTCGATGCCGCGATCGCGAGTTTGCTGGAGCAAATACCATGGCTACGGACGGTGCGGCCGGCGCGAGCCAAGCTCGCGTCGGTGGCAAAACTGGACGTCAACGCGGTAGACGATGCGCTTGACACGCGATCACTCGCTGATCGCGAAGCGTGGATCGACGAGATCGCCGGCCACGACCTACACGCTCGAGTCAGCGGCTGGATTCTATCGATGCTGCGCGAGCCATGGGGACGTGTGCCAGATCTGGCCACCGCGCCGGTTCAGGGCGGGGACCTGCTCGCAACCCTGTGCGACCTCGCAACGCCGATCACCGTGCTCTTCAATCATGCCGCGTCTTCCGGGCCTTGGCTTGAGCGCGCGATTCAGACGGCCGCCGAGCTTGTGGGATTCTTGCCGCGCAGTGCGGTGGCCGTTGGTGCTTCGCGCGACCTGGCGACCTCTGTGATTCGCTCTCGTCCAGAGTCTGCGGCTCTGGCATTGGCGCGGCAAGGCGAGGTGCCTCTGACCGCACGAGCACCACGGGTCGTCGACGTTGCGCGAAAGCAGCCCGAGCATGTGCTTCACGAGGCGCTCGCGCGCGACGCTCGTACCGCAGGGCTATTCGAACCGAACGTTCCGGTCCCGACCCACGATCGCGACCGCGCGATCGTGGTTGACCTCGTTGCGCGAGGTGCGCTCCTCGCCGTCGAAATCGACAACTGGCACCAGCTGCGCGATCCCCAGGCCTATGCCCGCGATCGGAGCAAGGATGTTCCGCTGCAACGCGCCGGATTTTTCGTGATGAGGTTCCTCGTCGAGGATATCGAGGAACGAATCGAACAAACCATCGATGAGATTGCCATTGTCCTCGCTGGCCGCCGTGCCTCGGGATCCTTCGGAGAAACACCTCAATGACAAATACACGTGAAGATCAAGCCCTATCCCCTATCGAGCTGCTTGTGCTCGCACGCCTGTCGTCCTCCGAACCGCCCACCGAGGACGAATTGGCCGCATCGGTCGCCGAGTTCGCCCCCCCGGACGGGCCTCCGTCGCTCGCCAGTGAGCTCGCGGCCAACGCAATCGCCGAGTTGCGCCGTCGTGCGCTAATGAACACTCCGAGGCCAACGAAGCGAGCACCGCGGCCCAAACCAAGGCTCTCCGAGGAGGGCCGCCGTCTATTGCGTATGACATTTGGCCTCGGCAAGACACCGAGCTGGACCGATGTCAGCAAGCGTCATATTCCAGCGCTCGCGCTCAAGTTCCAGCTACGGTCCGAACAGGCGAGCAAGCTCGGTCAAAGTGATGCACTGACGGTCGCGGTCCTAGTGCACCACCTCGAGAACGTCAAAGCATCGACAATGATCACCCTGTGCGATGCGCTGATCGCAAAGCAGCTCGGGCTACCGCCTGGCCCGAAGGCGTTGCTGCGCGCCCGAGCGCATGTTCTGACGCGCACACTCGATATTGATGCAAAGGTAGAATCGGGCAAAGATCTCGCAGCGCTGGCGACGCGTGTAGCCATGGAATCGTTGGGCGAACGCAGCGACAGCAAGCGCACGCTCAGACAGGCACTTTTCCGACGTTGGGCATACCAAGTCGTAGCGCCGCCAAATGGATCACGGCCCGTGTCCGTTCAACGCACCACACCTTTCCAGGTGCCATTGTCGCTACCGTTGGAGGCACGCACAAACGTTGCGCCGTTGCGACCACATCCCCCGACGGCTCCGGCGAACGTGATATCGAATGCGCGAAATGCGCCTGCTGCACTGGCGGCTTCCGCCGACACGTTACTGGCGCTCGTCCGCGAGACCATCCCCCGAATCGGGTCCGATGGTAGGTTTGGCGCAGAGAAGGTTTTCGTCTCGGCGATTTGGCGTCGTCTCGAGGGCGATGATCGCTTACCCAACCTGTCGCTCGATCGCTTCAAAGGTTGGCTGGTGACCGCGAATCGGGAACGGCTGATCGATCTGGCGCGTGCCGACACGCTCGGCGACATGGACGACAAGCTGGTCGAGGAGTCGGAGATCAGAGATCGCGGTGCCACCTTCCACTTCGTAGTCGACCGCAGACTCGCAACCGTCGGCAGAGGTCTCCATGCTCGATAGCGCGCGTCTACGAGGCGAGCTCGCCCATATTCACCGAACGTTGAGCGGCGTCGCGGCAGGGCCGCGCGGCAAAGAGCTGATAGCGCATCTCCGCGAGATCAATGGAACAACCGCAGTGGTCCTATGGCAGGCACTCTACGCGGACTGTCTCCGTGTCGTCTATACGGCGGTAGCTGCCGATGGCGTGATCAGCGACGACGAGATCGCCGCGCTGTCCGAGTTGATATTCGCGATCGCGGGTCACTATGCTGGGCTGTTGCCCGCGTATCGAGAGTTCGGCGCCACTGACGCGGCCTCGATCCGACGATTCTTCGAACGCTACTCCACCGACGGCGGTTCGTTCGGAGAGCGGGCGAAGCTCCATTGGCCGGGCCTGACACTGTGTCGTCGTGCCTCCGAGTTCGGCGAGTCCGAAGCGATCGAGCGCTACGAACGGATGATGAGCTGGCTGATCCCGGCGGGCTGCGAGATCGGTGGCGTAACGGACGCGGATCCGCGATGGCGCGGCCGTGTCGCCGAGCTTCACGGCCTGCGACAGACACTCGCCAATGGCGCGCCTAAGACGCCTCCCGTCGCGGTGGATCTTCGGCTCAAGGCATTCCTCTCACCGACCGATGTATTCGCTGCGGTGCAGCAGCCAGTGTCAGTATTCGAGAGCGATCCGTTTGACGTCGAAGGTATTCACCAAGAGGCACGAGCGAGCTTCGAACAGCTGGTGGAGCGTGCAGCAAGCCCGGCTCAGCACGCAAACCGCAACCGGATATTACTCTTGCTTGGCGATTCGGGATCCGGGAAAACTCACCTATTGCGAGGATTCCGACGCCACGCCCAGGAACATGGTCGTGGGCTCGTCGTCTACGCGCAGATGCGCTCGGCCGCGGACGACTATGCCCGCTACTTGCTACACCACGTAGTCGACTCGCTATCGCGGCCGCACAACGGGCCATCCGGAGAGCAGACCGGCCTTTTTGAGCTTGCATGTGGGCTATCCAGCCTGGTCGACGACCCGTTGCGTTCACAGATCCTTCAGCTCGGAGAAGGCGACTGGGATCCGCAGCTGTCCCTACGAGATCTCGTAAACTCGCTAGTAGACGGGCTTCGCAGACTCCCTTCGCTGGGAACATTCGACGCCGACCTCATTCGCGTATTACTGTACTCACTCGCGCCAGACGAAAGGACTACCTCACAAGCCTACCAGTACCTGCGATGCGAGGATATGAACGAGTACGATCAGCGTTGGATTGGAGGAGTCAAGCCCCGCACCCGACCGGAACATCCTATTCAGATGATCCGAGATCTCGCTCGCCTCGTGTTCCTCTCACGAAAAGCCGCGTTAGTACTAATGCTTGACCAGGCAGAGCTGTCTGGGAGGGACGCGACGTCGGGTGTAAAGATGTTTACGCGTGCCATCGATGTCTTGTATAGCATCGTCAGCGAGGTCCCATCGGCGATAGCGGTCGTAGCGTGCCTGTCAGACTTCTACGAGCTGGTTCGTCGTCAACTCACCAGCTCGATGATCGACCGGCTCGAGAACGATCCACCCTCCGAGCAGCTGCACCATAATTTGTCATATGCCGAGATCGAGGCAGTCGTTGGTCGTAGATTGTCCTGGCTATTCTCACAAACCGACGCGACCTATCGTCCCGAAGAGCCGGTATACCCGATCCCGACGGCAGCGTTACGCAACCTGACGAATCGCCGAACGCGGGACGTTCTGCAGTGGTGCCACCAGTTTCACTTGCGCTGCGCGGCCGCCAAGAAGCTCGTGGATCCCAACGACCCGCGGATCTCGGGAACCACAGAAGCAGTCGACAATGCCGATGTAGATCTAAATCAAATCGCAGCTGCGTGGAACGACGCCTGCCACGCATCCGGTATCGAAGTCCCGAATAGCGCCGAGACGATCCTCCTCGCAGTGAGTGCCGCAGCCAAGGCCTGTGCCGACGAACTGGGGTTGTCTCTGGTCACCAAGCCTCCGAAGAATCAACTACTTCGCCTGACGCTAGCCGGTACCGGCGAGAACGCAGACCTTGCTATCGCCGTCACCAACCACGGCTACCAGCGTGGTGCCTTTGGCACTCAGCTCGAGATTCTGCGCAGGTCCGCCGGTCACGCCACCGCCGTCGCGGTACGAACGCTGGAGTTTCCGCGCGGACCCGCTAGCAACGAGGCGCTTGGCCAGCTGTTGAAGGCCGGTGGCCGGCGCGCATACATCGATGGTTCGACGCTGCGCACACTCGCGGCATTCCAGAAGTTCCAGCCGGATTTCCCTGAGGCGCGCGTGGCGGCGTGGTGGAAGCGAGATCGACCGATCTCGACGCTCCCACCGATGGCAGATCTGTTTGGCCTCGAGCGGCTGCGCACGGCATCAGTGATCGAAGCCAGCCCCGCCAGCGCACAGTCCGCGATCCAGGACTCCACCGCGAGCACGCCGGCGACGGGAACACCGATCGTACCGACGGCGTCGGAGTTGTCAGGTACACGACGGGTTGCGAAGACCCCGGTCGTGGGCGTCCCGATCGAAGCGTCGGTGATCGAGGCAGCAGCCAACGACACGTCGGCGTCTCGTACCCGCACGAACGGCGCACCAGGCACGAACGGCAAACGTTCCGGCAACGGCAAGCCCTCTGCAAAGTCGGCCGCCAGCGTCAAGATCGCAGTCAACGACACGGCGGCGGGCGGCGCCACATCGCAGTCCGTCTCGTCGCTACTGCATATCGGCACCGCATCGACGTTCGGGGCCGAGCCGCGTACGATCGAAGTCAGCTCGCTGCTGCGCCACACCGGCATCCTGGGCAGCTCTGGAAGCGGCAAGACGACGCTTGCGCTGAACCTGATCGAGCAGGTGCTCGAGCGCGATGTAGCCGTCGTGCTGGTCGACCGCAAGGGCGATCTGGCCGGCTACGCCAAGCCCGACTGGTGGAAAACCACCGCCGACCCCGAGCGCGCGCGGCGGCTCGCGGATCGGCTCGATGTGCGGCTATTCACACCTGGGACGCGCGGTGGACGACCACTGGCGCTATCGGTCGTACCTGATCTCCAGCAGATTCCCGAACACGAACGAGACCGGATGGTGCAGTACGCGGCGAACGCCCTGGGCGCGATGATGCACCTTGGCAACGGCGCCACCGACAACGCGTGCCGTGCGATCCTGACACAGGCGATTGCGGTGCTCGCCGAGCGGACCAGGCCCTGCGGATTGCTCGACCTGATCGGCCTGCTCGAGACGCGAGATGACCAGTTGCTCGCCCGCGCCGGGCGTTACGACGACAAGCTGTTCAAACGGCTCGTCCAGGATCTCGAGACCGTCCGGCTGAGCGATGCCGACCTGTTCGACCCCGCCGCCGAGCCGCTGACCGCCGAGACGCTGATCGGCCGCAAGCCCGGTGGCAAGGTGCCGCTGGCGATCGCCAGTACGCGGTTCCTCGGGGACATCGAGCGGGTCCAGTCGTGGGTGGCGCATCTGATCGCGTGTCTGAGCCGCTACGCCGCGAAGTCGCCGAGCACCGAGCTTCGCGCGGTGTTCATGATCGACGAGGCGGACGTGTTCATGCCGGCCGGTGCGCTCAAGCCGCCGTCGAAGGAGCCGCTGCAGGATCTGCTCAAACGTGCTCGCGCGGCGGGGCTCGGGATCGTCTTGGCGTCGCAGAGCCCGGCGGACTTCGACTATCGGAGCCGCGAGCAGATCAACACCTGGTTCCTCGGCCGGATCGCCGACCAGCGCTCGATCGACAAGATGAAGCCGCTGTTCGAGCATCGGCCTGCGGTGGGCGGCAAGCTCGGCACGCAGGACGCCGGGCGGTTTGTCATGCTGCAGGACGGCGGCGCCATCGATCTGGGGCGCACGCCGTCGATGCTGCGAACGGAGCAGCTTCCCGAAGCGGAGCTGATGTCGCTCGCCGCGCGCGCCCGCGGTTGACGCACCGATCAGCTGGAGCCGGCGCCCGGGGGCCGGCATGCTCGCCGGAACCCCGGGGCTCGCCGGAACCCGGGGCTCGCCGGAACCCCGGGGCTCGCCGGAACCCCGGGCTCGCCGGAACCCCGGGGCTCGCCGCAGCCACGGGGCTCGCCGCAGCCACGGGGCTTGCCGCAGCCACGGGGCTCGTCGCAGCAGCGAGGCTCGCCGGCGCTGCACGTCGATCGCCGGAGCCGCACGGGGCTCGCCCCAGGACCGAAGGTGCTCGCCAGCTTGGTCCCAGCGGGTTCAGGGCGTGACGGTGCGCGTCGGAGACGCCGGGTGCGCCGGCGGCACCCGGTGTCGGGTCAGCCGACCTCGCCCACATATCATTTAGTGGTCGTTGTGCAGAGCCCTGAGGCGTGCCGCCAGCAGCGGCAGAGTGTGCTCAACACATTTTCAGTAAGTGGGAACCGATCGGTTCCTGATGCCGGCGAGCGTTGCGTCATCTATGTCTGACGCGGGCAGTCGATGGGATACGTCAGGTAAACTCTCCGAGGCTGTTGCTCCGCCGTGGCGACTCGCGTCAGAGCGGTGGGTACAACGCGGTCCGGGGAAACCTCGCCTGGGCGCTATACGCGCGAGCGGTCCGGGCGCAGCGGCGATGAGCTTTCTGACGCAACATGTCGTAACCGATCAACCGGGCGCCGGCGGGAAGTGCAAATTTTCGGGCTGAACGACGCCGAAAGCGGGTTATATGGGTAACGCGTTCTGTATTTGGTTCCGCCCGTGGCGTGGTGGCTGGCAGGGGACTACTCGTATGAACAGGGGACGTGGCCGAGCAGGCATTTGATAATCCGCTGTACAGCTTCAGCGCAGCTCCTGTCGGGCCGCGTGTGACCGACAAGCGTCGATCGAGCCGGGTGTCATGGCGCTTCGAGACTGATGCTCTCGACGCGTATTCGAGTGGGCTTGGAACGTCCGATCGAGAGAGCGCGACTGCGAAACCCCTCGTTGACTTACAGTCTTAACGTGAGAGGGGCCGTGTCGGCGCTTGGGTGGGATAACCGTCGACGTGCTCGACGCGATCGAGCGCGGCCGCGTCCGTTGGCCCGGTGCTGCCGTCGGACGATCGAGGCTGCCGCGCGACCTTCGAACGTCGCACCGGAACATGACGCTGTGCTGTAGACGGCGCCAGGGCGACCACGGTACGTAACTAGATCGCGACGGCGGTGGCAGGTCATAGCGGCCCGACTGGCTCACACGCGGCTATCGCGTTGTTGACGACCTGACACCTGCTGATGTTTCAGCTGGGCAATGACGCATTCCGCCATGTGACCTATCGACGAGAATCGGTGATTCTTTTGCCGGATAGGAAGTAGACCGGTGCGCAGATCAGCGCGATTATCAATCTTCAAGAAGCAGCCGCTACCTTAGAATTGAACCTGCAGCGAGGAGCACGACGTGATGCAGTTAGGCAAACGAAACACACGATGCGCTGTGATTGCGGTCGCTGCGTTTGGCATGTCCGCCAACGCACTCGCACAGACTTCACCGCCGAGCCCGGACCCCGCAGCTCCGGCGACCACGCCGACGGCCGCGCCGCTGCCGACGGATCCTGCATCGTCGCCAGGTGCCGTCCCGTCCGCGCTTACCCTGCCTCCGCCCGCGCCGGCCGCGGTCGAGCCACCCAAGGTGGTGTATCCGGTGATCGCGGGACCGTTCTTGCGCCTCAACGAGCTGTTTTCGTTCCGTCCGGGCCTCCTGCTCCAGCTGTGGGCGACGACGACGCAGGACAACACCCCCCAGGCGAACGGCGACTCCGGCGCGTTCAACAAGAGCATTTACATGCGCCGCGCTCGGTTCTACTTCGCTGGCGGTGTCGGCAAGGATCTGACGTATACCATCTTGTGGGAGAGCAGCAATCTAGGTCAGGCGACCATCGACGCCGCCAACGCCGCAACCGGCGGAGTCGACAAGGGTTATACGGTCCCGGCGCCGGGTAGCCTCGTCACCTTTGGGTTCAACGACGCGTTCTTCGACTACCGGCTGAACCCGAACATCTCGGTACAGGCCGGCTTGATGTTGATTCCGTTCACGCGGAACATCCTCCAGTCGACCGGCACCTACTGGTCAATCGACATCGCCGGGGTCTCGGCCAGCTATATCACCGCCACCCAGACCAACACATTGCGGGACACCGGCATCCAGCTCAAGATCAACGCTGCAGACAACCACTTCGAAGCTCGTGCGATGGTCTCGCAAGGTGTGAAGGTTGCCGACCCCGCTGGCGGAGGCCGGATCCCCGGCAAGAACGACCCCCGGGTGACGGGCTTCTTGCAGTACAACTTCCTCGATCCAGATGTCGGCTACGTGTTCAACGGCCAGTACTTCGGCAAGAAGGCGATCGCCGCGATCGCGGTCGGCGCGGACTACCAGAAGACGGGTGACGAAAACGCGTACTGGGCGACCTCGGCAACCGCGTTCGCCGCGATCCCGATCCATGGTGCCGACGCCAAGAATGGTGGCGACGAGGTCGGCGGACAGATCGAGTTCCTCCACTTCCACCCGGGGCGGCTGCCCGTCCCGATCGCGACGCTGGCCAGGCAGAACGACCTGCTCGTGGAGCTCGGCTACTACAACAAGAAGGCCAAGATGTCGGTGTTCGGCAAGTTCGAGGGCCGATTCTTCACGGATAAGCGAGACTTCGTCCCCACGATGCCGGACATCGAGTTCGACATCAACAACACGCGCCTGTACGGCGGCGGCCTGAAGTACTTCATCGCCGAACAACTCGCGAACCTCACGCTGCAGTACAATTTCACCCAGTTCCCGAAGGCGATCGCGGCGATCAACCCACGCAATTCGACGAGCCAGGTGCTGCTGCAGCTCCAGCTCGCGTATTGATTCGGTCGACGAGGCCGCGTTCGCTCGATCGCCGGCTCAGTGTGGCCGGCGGGCATCGATATCGGAGCCCATCCGGTAGTCGGTGGCGTCGCCGACATATGCGCGCTGGCTGAGCCTGAAGTCGGTGACCGCGAGGAACTGCATCGCGGTCGTGCCGAGGTTCTGGGTCTGGTGCATCGCCCAGCGCGGCACGAGCACCGTGTCGCCGCGGTGCACCGGGAACACCCGATCATCGACGATGACCTGGCCCGAGCCCTCGAGGATATGGATCAGGGTCTCGTGCGCGTGCTTGTGCTTCTCGTTGAACTTGCCCGCCGGGATCCGGACCATCCGCGGATCGAGCACCTCGGCGGCGAGCGGCAGGCGCTCGACCGTGAACTTGATATTCAACTTCTCGACCTCATTGGCATACATCGCCACGGTGGTATCGCCGGGGCGGTGCTGGAGCGCTGCGTCGGGGAGCGCGCGCGCCAGCGAGTCGTGATCCTGGATGCGGGTCAGGATCGGCTTCAGCCGCCGGGCCTGCAGTGCGTCGAAGATGTTGTCGAAGAACTCCGTGCGTAGATCGAGCGCGGTCCGCAGCGCGCCGGCGCAGGCCTCGAACCAGCCCGGTTCCGCCGCGTACGACACCATCAGGTTCTCGAGGGTGGCAGCGTGTGCATCGTCGCACGCGATGTGGATATCGAAGAACTCGAGCTCGCCCTCGGCGACGCCGGCACGGCGCAGCCCGGTGCGCATGATCTGGTACATCCGCGCGACGATGCCCTCGGTGCCGAGCGACAGAAATGCCGCCGCGGCGATCGGATCGGGCCGCATCGACTGTGCGAGATACTCGCGAACGAAGTGACGCGCGTACGGCGCGTAGTCGATCTTGCTGACATCTTCGATGCCGAGCGAGCGGTGCAGAAAGTTGCGGAAGATCTGGGCGTGCCGCTTCTCGGGCGCGCAGCCGCCGCCTTCTTCCCACAGGTTCTCTGACAGCTGGGCGCGGAACAGGTCGCTCTCGCAGCTCGCCATGACCGCGGCGATGTAGCGCGTGAAGCTGGAGGTATAGAGATGGTACTGCGAGAACACGTAGCTCAGCTCTTCGCGGGAGAACGCACCCGACGCGAACCCGACCAGCAGCCGGCAGCGCCACATGGGATGCTCGCTCTGCAGGCAGTGCAACGCCGCGAGCTGGCTCTTGATCGACGCAGCGCCCGATTCGTCGGTGGACTGGTCATGATGCGCGATGGCGTTGGACTGCTGACGAGGGAATGCTTGGATGACGGTCACGGGTGCTCCTACCTGGGACAGGGACGTGGAAGGTGCCTCGCACCGGCAATCGCCCGGCGAGGAATGGCGGCGAGGAATGGCGGCGAACAGCGATCCCACAACAACCAGCCACGCTGATCGACCCGCGTTTCCAGACATTGCAGCCGACGTGCCGCACGATCGATCGCGGCGCGCCCCGGAACGACGGCGGTCGCGAGCCACGGCTCGCGGTTGGCGAGCCGCGAATTTTCCCCTCGAAGATCACCTCAGTACCTCGCGATCACCGCTGCGATCACGCGGGCCGGGTGCAACCGCGTCACGACAGTTACGCCAGAACCCACATGGGGCCACTGGTTCACCCTGGCTGGTTCACCCTGGACATTTCGACGTGCGGCCTGGTCTCCGCGGTTCACCGACCGTGCTGTCGGGATCACGGAACGAGCGTCACCGCACTGGCGCGTTGACCTGTGATCAGCGCTCGCTGCTCCGCCTCGATCGACAAGGAACGTTCGTCCCCTCTGACCTGGCGTAACCGGGGTCAATCACCCCACCGCGTCGCGTCGCGCGACTTGCTGCCATCGACCTCCGCGACCATGGATCGCTGCGACACAACGCGGTCGGCGCTTGGCCGCGGCCGGCTAGATCAGCGTTGCTTTCGAACGTACGCGACGTCACACGCATCCCAGGCCACGAGCATCGCTGCCGCCAGGCCAAGCGCGCTTACACTCTCGACGGTCATCGTGAGAGCGATTCCATCGGCGCACCCCGAACGTACTTCGACGGCGCGGCGGCGCTGGTTGGTGACGGCGTTGCGGCTATGTGAACTGCACAGCAGAGGTATTGCCGCCGCTGATCACGAGCGCAATTCGAGCACCCGGCGCGGCCACGAAGCGTCCCGACAGCAGCGCCGCCAGACTCGCCACGCCGCCCGGCTCCGCGGCGATGCGGAGCGTGCGCCACAGCGCCTGCTGCGCCGCCGCGATCGCCTCGTCGGTGACCAGCACCGATTCCACGTAGCGCTGCGCGATCGGAAACACGCGCTCGCCGATCCGCCGCGGTGCGAGCGAGTCCGCCGCGATCCCGCCGGTAGGCGCGTCGACCGGCTCGCCGGCTGCGAGCGCGTGCGCCAGTGTCGGTGCCAGCTCCGGCTCGACCCCGACGACGCGGGTCCGGCCGGCAAACCACGCCGCGGTGCCACCGATCAAGCCGCCGCCGCCGACCGCGGTGATCACCGCGTCGGGCACGCCGATCTGGTCCTCGAGCTCGAGCCCGAGCGTGCCGGCGCCCATCAGCGTCTCGTCCTGATCGAACGCGTGAATCCGCATCGCCCCCGACTCGGCCGCCCACGCTTCGCTCGCGGCCAGCGCGTCGGCGTAGCGCTCGCCGACCAGCATCAGCTCCGCGCCGCTGGCCCGGATCCGATCGACCTTCGCCTGGGTCGAGATCGTCGGGACGTAGATCCGCGCGGGGATGTTCAGCACCCCCGCCGCGTACGCGACCGCCGCACCGTGGTTGCCGCCGGACGCCGCAACGACGCCCGCCGGTGGGATCGGCCGCAGCCGCAGGTTCGCGAACGCGCCTCGCGCCTTGAACGAGCCCGACTGCTGCAGGAGCTCGAGCTTGAACATCAGCGTGACGTCGCCGAGCCCGAAGTCGTTGCCGCGGACCTCGACCACCGGCGTGCGCCGGATATAGGGACGGATCACAGGTTCAGTGGCCGCGATCTGCTCTCGGTCGACGTGGGCGTGCTTCATGCGCCTACGCGTACTAGCGCGCCGCCGCTGTGCGTGCTCGTCTCCAAACGCACAATGCAGCCGTCCCCGGCGCGGGCCGCGCACGGCAGCCGGGCCGGGGCGGCCTCCTCACGGGCTCGCGAACAGCGCTTGCAGCTCGGCGGCCGCCAGCGTGTTGACCGGAAAGCTCCAGACCTCGCCGGCCGCGGTCGCACGCGCCACCGGCTGGCCGCTGGCATCGATCGCGATCCGGTCGGCGAGCTCGAGGCGCTTGCCCTGCTGCCACGGCAGCGTGGAGCGTTCGATCCGCCAGCCGGCCACGGTGCCGTACGAGATCTCGCAGTCGAGGTACGCAATGATCTGCGCGCGGCTGGCGTGGGACTTCGCGATCGCGTCGCTGATCGAGTCGCCAGCCGGCAGCGCCGTCGCGCGCGCCCGCGCATAGACGAAGTGCGGCCCCGCGACCGCGAGCAGCTGGTCGACGCGGCCGTCGCGCACCACGCGAACCGCGAAGAACCGGCCGCCGCGATCGATCGCGGACCAGCGCTCGACGTACGCGCCGTCGAGTGCGTGCTCGAACATCGCGGCGTCGCCCGCCGGCTCGATCCGGCCGATGTCGGCGTCGCCTCCCGCGGGTTGAAAGTCGATCTCGTGGTGCCACGTCGCGTTGGCACCGTCGACGGTCGTGGTGCCGGCGAACCCGTTCTGGTGCGCCAGCGCCGCGAGCTGGTCATCGCTCAGGTCCGCGAACGACGCCGCGTGCGAGACGTCCGGCCGGGCGGCGGAGATCCGCAGATCGCCGAACACGCTCGGCGTCTGCACGTAGCGCACGGCAACGGCGCTATCGGGCGCGCCGCCGTGCCGGCGGATCCAGTCGCGCTGCCAGGCGCCGGTCGGGACCGTCATGGCGGCGGTGGCTCCGGGAGCGGCCGGCGGACGCGCACAGGCGGCCAGGCAACACGCGATCGCGAGATAGCCATAGGACACGCCTGGGCGTATCACGGCGGATCGCCGGGCACCATGGTCACGCCGTCGCTCCCGCGGGCCGCAGGAACGTCCGCTCCTCCGACAGGATGAAGCGCCGCTCGACGGCGAACTGAAAGTTGGCGGCGCCCTCCGGATCGACCCGGAGGCGGGCACGATACGCCTCGTACGCCGCGAGGCTCGAAAACGAGATCAGCGCCAGGGCGATATTGTTGGTGCCCTCGTGGGGCAGGAAGTAGCCCACCAGGTCGCCACCACAGCGCGGGATGATCGTCGCCCACGCGCGGGCGTAGGCCTCGAAGGCGTCGCGCTGAAACGGATCGAGCACGTAGCGAATGCAGCAAGTGATCATGCCGCCACCATGCGCCGAGCTCACTTCGGTCTGCGCCGAACCATCGATCAGAACGCGGCGTCGAGCACGACTTCGCCGACCACGCCCACCTGATAGGCCGAGACCCGGCGCTCGAAGAAGTTGGTGACTTCCTGAACGTCCTGCAGATCGAGGAACCCGAACGGATTGCGCGAACCGTAGTGCTTGGCGAGCCCGAGCGTGGTGAGCCGCTGATCGGCGACGTACTCGAGGTAGGTCCGGACGTCGGCGGGCGACAGGCCGGCGACCCCGCCGCCGAGCAGATCCTCGGCGAACTGGGTCTCGCACGCGATCGCCTCGTCGAGCATCGCGCGGACATCGCGCTCGAGCTCGGCGTCGAACAGCTCCGGCTCCTCGCGCCGGATCGTCGCGACCACCTCGAACGCGAACGCCATGTGCGCGCTCTCGTCGCGGAACACCCAGTTGGTACCGGCCGCGAGCCCGTGCAACCGGCCGCGCGAGCGCAGGAAGTAGACGTAGGCAAACGCGGCGAAGAAGAACAGGCCCTCGATGCAGGCCGCGAAGCAGATCAGGTTGAGCAGGAACTGACGGCGATCGTCGCGGGTGGTCAGCTCGTCGAGCCGGCGGACCGAGTCGCACCACCGCATGCAGAACTCGGCCTTGGCGCGGATCGACGGGATGGTCTCGACCGCGGCGAACGCGCGGTTGCGCTCCGCCGGATCCGGCACGTAGGTGTCGAGCAGGGTCAGGTAGAACTGGACGTGCAGCGCCTCCTCGTAGAGCTGGCGCGACAGGTACATCCGCGCCTCGGGGGCGTTGATGTGGCGATACAGGTTCAGCACGAGGTTATTGGCGACGATCGAGTCGCCGGTCGCGAAGAACGCGACGAGCCGCTGGATCATGTGGCGCTCGGCGGCGGTCATCTTGGCGAGATCGGCCACGTCGGTCGCGAAGTCGACCTCCTCGACGGTCCACGTGTTCTTGATCGCGTCGCGATACATCTCGAAGAACGCCGGATACGCCATCGGCCGGAGGGTCAGGCACATCCCCGGATCGAGCACGCGCGCCGGCCGCGCCGCGGCGCTCACTGGCACGCCTCGCAGCTGCCCGGGTTCTCCAGCGAGCACGCCACGGCCTCGGCCGCCGCGGTCACCGCCGGGGTCTCCACGGTGGCCTTGGCGATCCGCGTCGCGGGTCGCGACCGGAGATAATACGTAGTCTTGAGCTTACGGCGCCAGGCGTGGAAATACATGCTCGAGAGCTGGCCGATGTTCGGGCTCTCGATGAACAGATTGAGCGACTGGCTCTGATCGAGGAACGCGCCGCGGTCGGCCGCCATGTCGATCAGCGATCGCATCGGGATCTCCCACGCGGTGCGGAATATCTTGCGGACGTCCTCGGGCAGCTCGACGAGGCCCTGCACCGAGCCCTCGGCGAGCTTGAGCCGCGTGCGGGTCGGCTCGGTCCACAGCCCGAGCCGCTTCAACACCTCGACGAGATAGCGGTTGACCTGCACGAAGTCGCCCGACAGCGTCTCGCGCTTGAACAGGTTCGAGACCTGCGGCTCGATGCACTCGTAGCAGCCGGCGATCGAGGCGATCGTCGCGGTCGGCGCGATCGCGACCAGCAGCGAATTGCGCAGGCCGTGCTCGCGGATCTGCGCACGCAGCGCGTCCCAGCGCGCCGGATCCGACGGCACCACGCCCCACGCGTCGAACTGCAGCTCGCCGCGCGCCGCCCGGGTCTCGGCGAACACCGGGTGCCTGCCGTGCAAGGCGGCGAGCTCGACCGACGCCGACAGCGCATGGAAGTAGATGTCCTCGGCGATCCGCCGCGACAGCGCGCGCGCGTCCACGTCGTCGAACGCCAGCCCGAGCTGGAAGAACACGTCCGCAAGGCCCATCACGCCGAGCCCGACCGGGCGCCACTTGAGGTTCGACACCCGCGCCTTGGCGATCGGATAGTAATTGAGGTCGATCACGCGATCGAGCTGGCGCACCGCGGTGCGCACGGTCCGCGCGAGCTTGGCAAAATCGAACGCGCCGCCCTCGAGGTGACGCGCGAGGTTGATCGAGCCGAGGTTACACACCGCCGCCTCGTCGTCCGAGGTCACCTCGATGATCTCGGTGCACAGGTTCGACAGGTGCACCGTGCGGCCGGGCAGCGCGGTCTGGTTGCACGCCCGGTTCGCCGCGTCCTTGAACGTCATCCAGCCGTTGCCGGTCTGCGCCAGCGTCCGCATCATCCGCGCGTACAGCTCGCGCGCCGGCACCACCTTCGCGGCGAGCCCGTCCTGCTCGGCCTGCTCGTAGGCGCGCTCGAACGCCTCGCCCCACAGGTCCGGCAGCTCCGGCACGCGCTTGGGATCGAACAGGCTCCACGACGCATTGGCCTCGACCCGTCGCATGAACAGGTCCGGGATCCAGTTCGCCAGGTTCAGGTTGTGCGTGCGGCTGGCATCGTCACCGGTGTTGTCGCGCAGCTCGAGGAAGTCCTCGATGTCGGCGTGCCACGACTCGAGGTAGATGCACGCCGCGCCCTTGCGCTTGCCGCCCTGGTTCACCGCGCACACCGAGGCGTCGAGGGTCTTCAGCCACGGCACGATGCCATTGGAGTGGCCATTGGTGCTCTCGATCAGCGAGCCGCGCGACCGCACCCGGTGATACGCCAGGCCGATCCCGCCGGAGAACTTCGACAGCAGCGCCACGTCGGTGTACTTCTGGTAGATCGACTCGAGGTGATCGGCCGGCGAGTCGAGCAGAAAGCAGCTCGACAGCTGCTCGTGCGACGTCCCGGCGTTGAACAGGCTCGGCGAGCTCGGCAGGTATTCGAGCGTCGACATCAGGCGATACAGCTCGAGCGCGTCGCCGATCGACTCGGTCAGCGCGCACGCGATGCGCAGGAAGAACTGCTGGGGCGTCTCGATCACCAGCCGGGTCTGCGGGTGGCGCAGCAAGTAGCGGTCGTAGACCGTGCGCAGCCCGAAGTACTCGAACTCGCGGTCGCGGTCCTCGACGATCGCGTCGTTGAGCTTGCGCGCGCTGCGCCGCACCACCTCGTCGAGCCGCGCGTTGACCAGGCCGAGCCGGTGGCCGGTCGCGATCGACTGCGAGAACGCGTGGATCTCCTGGTTGCGGACTTCCTTGGTGACGTAGGTGGCGAGCAGCCGCGCCGCGAGCCGGCCGTACTGCGGCTCCTCGACGATCAGCGCCGCCGCGGTCTGGATCGACAGCTGATCGAGCTCGCGCGTCGTCGCGCCATCGTACAGCCCGCTGATCGTCTTGGTCGCCACGCGCATCGCGTCGACGTCACCCAGGCCGGCGCAGCACCGATCCACCGCGCGGACGATCTTGTTCAGGTCGACGGACTCCCGCGAGCCGTCGCGCTTGGTCACTCGCATGGTCGTGTTCTCGCTGTGCACCGCGCGCGACGGCTCCGCATAGCGCGACGGCGTGCGGCTCGCCGCCGCCGCCGCGGACACGGTCGATGCGGCAACGTCGCCGGTCGGCGGCTTGGTGGTCGGGGTGGTGGTCGTGGTCGATTCAGGCTGCATCGGTCCTCTTGCGCTAAACGTGGGAGACGCTCGCGGGAGGACGGACGGACCACGCACCGCACAACCGCGGCGGCGCTGGGCACGGACGACCTCCCCCGAGGTGTCGAGATGCTCCGTCCTGGCAGGTCTTCGGACTCGCGAGCGCGCCGTTGCCGGCTCCTACAATCCACCGCTTCCCGGCCAACAGGCCAGTGCATGATGTGGAGTTCGTTCTCGCTTACCGCTGCGGGGCAGTCCCGGACTCGCAGTGATCGCTCACCGGGTTCCCTTTTAAGCTCGCGACAACCGATCGCGAGCGCCAGCACGGCATGTGACGGTGAGATTCCTGTGCTCAGGGCTCCTGGTCGGTGAAGCGGTTCTACGCGGGCCCAGGTTCGGGCGCAAGGCTACCTACACGCTAAATCTAGCGTGGCCGATCTCGAGCGCCCACCACTACTAGCGCCACACCGGGCAGGTGAGTGATTCTTTTGATGTCCTGGCAGGCGCGGGACATCGAACACCGCCCCGGTCGTGAGCCGTGTCTCCGAACGATCCCGGAACGATCCCCGGAAACGATCCCCGGACGATCCTCCAACGAGCCCGAACACCCGGGCGGCCCAGACGACCACGGAACACGGGGCGGCATCGCGATCGCGTCGCTGACGGGGATCCCTGCCAGCCTCGATCGAACGCGATCGATCGCGCGTCGAGCGGGTGCCGCGCGGGGTGGCATGCGTCGGTAGCCACCGAGGTCACACGTAGGAGTCAGCTCAAGTTCACGTACAGGCAGGTCCGTGTAACCACGTTGTGTAATCGTCGCGGACGGCGGCTCCTGAAGTCTCGACGGCGGGAACCCGCGCTGGCGCTGGATTTGTCTGGATAGCCTCGGCAGAATTACAGGTATGCGGTCGCTTGTTCCGATCACCATCGACGCCACGTGGGTCGCGGTGGATATGGCGAGCGTGCGCGAGATCGGAGGACCTCTGACGTGGATTGCCTTGCCCACGGCCACTGCCGCGTTGCCGGGAGTCGCCGCGTGGCGCGGTCGCGCCGTCGCCGTCGCTGATCTCGCGGCCGTGCTCGGCGCTGGAGAACGGCTCGTGTCGCCGGCCGGGCGCGTCCGCACGCTGTATCTGCAGTACGGCGCGTGCACCCTCGCGGTCCCGGTCGATTCGGTCCGCGAGCCGCTGGTGCTCCCCGCCAGCGAGGTTCGAGCGGCCCGCATCCGCACCGAGGCGTTCTGTATCGGCGAGATCGATGTCGAAGGCCATACCACCCTTGTGCTCGACCTGGGGGTCCTCCTCGAGAGCTACCGCCCAGCGGTCGTGGGTGTTTCCCACTAGCGGGGTCGACGATGCCGCGCCTCTCCATAGTCCAGGTGCACGATCCGCGCGTGCGATGGGGCGTACGCGCCGCGGGCGTGGTGCGGATCATCCCGGCCGCCGAGTGGCGCGCGGCACCTGCCGTCGACGTGCTCGCAAAGCTCGGCGCCATGCCGCGCGCCGGGACGCGGACTCGCCGCGTGATGGTAGTGCGCGGTGCGGGTGGGCGCGAGACCGCCTTGCTGGCCGCCGGCTCCATCGATGTCAGTGATGTGGACTCGGACAGCGTCCTGTCGCTGCCGGCGGTGCTCGCCGCAACGGCGCCCCAGATCTCTGCGATCATCGTCGGCAACGACGCTTCGTTGTCGCTGCTGCTCGAGCTTGCTGCTGTGATGCCCCCTGACGATCTCGGGGTTGGTGAGGAACTATGCCCAAGTCGCTCGTAGCCCGTATTCGGCTGTTGTACTTACCGCTCGATACCCTGTTCGGGATTCTGATCCCGTTGGCGCTGGTCAACGGCGTCCAGCCCGCCGATCCGGTCTACGCGCTGACCGTCCTGTACGTGCTCGGGCTCGGCCGGACGGCGGGGCTCATGATCATGTTCGGGCGCTTGCTCGGGCCGGTCGGCCGCTGGCTCGACGTGGCGTCCACGCGCCCCGATCCACGGGACACCCGGGCGATCGATCGCACGATCCGGCGCAGCCCCGTCGCGCTGGCGATGTGGCTCGGTGGGCTGTGGGCGAGCCAGCTGCTGATCGGCACGCTGGTGCTGCTGTACGTCGATCGCTACAGGGCCGGGATCGCGCCACGGTCGCTGGTGACCGCGGTGCTGATGGCGGGCGCGGTGTTCCTCGGCAGCATTCCGTTCATGGTCCCGCTGATGTCGATCTTCTTGAACAAGGCGATGCGCAAGGTGTTCGCGATCGCCCACAAGGCGGCGATCCCACTCGATCGCGAGCCGACGTCGCTGAAGCTCAAGCTGGTGGTGCTGACCGCGAGCATCGGGCTGGCCGGGCCGCTCTGGATGGCGTCGACCAGCTACTCCGCCGATGCCGCGCGCGCGGGGCTCGAGGCGCGCACGGCGTGCGAGATCGCGGCGGCGAATCTGGCGCGTGACATCGGCGGGCTCGATGCCAGCGATACCGCGACGCTCACGCAGCTCGCCAACCACGCGAGCACCGGGCGTCTGGTGGCATCGATCTCGACCAAGGACGGCACGTTCGCCGAAGATCCGAGGCTATCGCCGCCCCTGAACGCGTGGCTGACCATGCCGGCGCCGTCCGCGACCGCCGACGCTGCGTATTTCAAGGCTACGATCAGCGCGCGCGATGCCGCGGTCGCCGCCCGCGCGGTCGCGCCGAACCACCTCGTCGCCGTCGTGACCTCGCCGGTCGCCGACTGGGCGTCGAGCTCGATGGTGGTGACGCTGATCGCGTTCTTCGCCGTGATCCTCGCGTGGGCGCCGCTGTGCGCGTACTTCCTGGCGATCGAGGTGGTCCGCCCGCTGCAGGACATCACGCGCGCGGTCCAGCAGATCACCGAGATCGGCAAGCTCGATGAGGTGGCGTCGATCGCGGTCAGCCACAACGATGAGGCCGGCGCACTCGGCATGCGGTTCAACGATCTGATCGAAATGCTGCGCGATCTGAGCTCCGCCGCGGGGGCGCTCGCGATGGGAGATCTCGAGATCCGGCTCGAAGGCCAAGGCGACGTCGCGATCGCGTTCCGCTCGATGATCGAGAGCCTGGGCCGGATCGTTCGCCAGATCCACGAGACGTCGCTCCTGCTCGCCGCCGCGGCGACCGAGATCTACGCCGCGTCGCAGGAGCAGGAGGCCGCCGCCGCGTCGCAGTCGACCGCGATGGTGGAGATCCGGCAGACCATGGAGTCGCTGTTCGAGGCCGCCGCTCACGTCTCGGAGTCGGTCCGCGGCGTGCTCTCCAACGCCGAGCGCACCCTCGAGACCACTGATCGCATGGTGGTCCGGATCGGCGACTTGACCAACCACGCCGGCCGGATCGGTGAGATTCTCGAGACCATCCGCGATATCTCCGACCGCAGCGATCTGCTGGCGCTCAACGGTGCGCTCGAGGCCAGCCGTGCCGGCGAGGCCGGCCGTGGGTTCGGCCTAGTCGCCGCCGAGATGCGGCGGCTCGCCGAGCGCGTGATGACGTCGGTCCACGACGTGCGGTCCCTGGTCGGCGACATCCGCGCGTCGGGCTCGTCGACGATGATGGCGACCGAGGACAGCAAGAAGCTCGCCGCCAGCACCACGGACGCCGCGCGCCAGATCACGCTGGTCACCCAGCAGCAGCGCAGCGGTACCGAGCAGGTGCTGCAGAGCGTCCGAGAGATCGCCGAGACCCTGACGCAATCGGTGGCCGCGATGGCCCAGACCCGGGCCTCGGCCGAGCAACTCAAGAGCCAGGCCGACAAGCTGTCGAGCCTGGTGCGGGCGTTCCGCATCGAGACCACGCAGGCGTGAGCCAGCGCCGCGAAGCTCTCATCGCGCGCTATCGCGTGATCTCGCTCGAGCGCTTGCGCACGATCCGGGCCAAGCTCGAGGCGATCGCCGGTGGCAACGCCGAGTCACTCAACGAGGTCCGGCGGCAGCTTCACACGCTGAAGGGCGACTCGCACCTGCTCGGGCTGGTGCGGATCGGCGAGCTGGCCCATGCGTGCGAGGAGCGGCTGCAGGATCCGGCGCAGCTCGCCACGTGCGTCCGACCGCTGGGCCGCGCGCTCGACGCGATCAAGACCGCCCTGCGCGACGAGACCACCGATCGCACCGCGACCGACAGCATGCTGCGCAGCGCGATCGTCGAGCTGGCGGAGGGCCCCGGCGCCGATGCCGAGCCGGGCGCCGACGCCGACCCGCTTGCCGCGCCCACGGCGGGTGCACGGGGCGGAGCCGCCAGCATCGCCGGGGCGGTGCCGGCGGTGCACGGAGACACCAGCGCCACGTCCCCGCCGGTCACCGTGGGAGGGGAATCGGCCAAGCCCGCGGTGCGGCGGCCCCCGCCCGCCCAGGGCGAGACCTCGCGCTGGATCCACGTCAACGCGCACGACGTCGACGCCGTGTGCGAGCGGCTGTCGGCGCTGCACGCCGATCTCGGACGGATCCACGCCTCGCTGCGCGGCACGCTGTCGGGCATGCGCGACACCATGCATGACGTCGAGCGGCTGCGCGCCGATCTCGACGAGATCGTGTCGTCGGCATGGGCGCTTCGCCTGGCGCCGGTCTATCCGGTGCTGTCCGAGCTCGGCGAGCACGCCCTCGATCTCGCCCAGGCCCACGGCAAGCAGCTGCGCGTCAAGATCGACGACGGCGGCGCGCTGGTCGAGCGCCGGCTACTCGACGAGATGCGCGACCCGCTACTCCACCTGGTGCGCAACGCGGTCGATCACGGCATCGAGCCCGCCAGCGAGCGCGGCACCAAGCCGGTGCCCGCCGAGCTCGTGCTGTCCGCCGAGGGCCATGGCGGCCAGGTGGTCATCACCGTCGCCGACGACGGCCGCGGGATCGACATCGCGAGCGTGCGTTCGGCCGCAGTGGCGCGCGGGCTGGCCGACGCCAACGCGCCGCTGTCCGAGGAGTCCGCGCACGAGCTGTTGTTCGTCCACGGGTTCTCGACCCGGCAAGGCGCGACCAACCTGTCGGGCCGCGGCGTCGGCCTCGACGCGGTGCGCCGGCGGCTGTCCTCGGTCGGCGGCCGGGTGTCGGTGACCAACAACCCCGGCGGCGGGACACGGTTCGCGATCCACATCCCGTCCACCGTGTTCCGCGAGCGCGTGCTGATCGCCGACGTCGGCGGTGCGCTGTGCGCGCTGCCGGCGCGCGAGGTCGAGGCCGTGGTGCCGGTCGGTGGCAGCATGATCGAGTCGGTGGGGAGCACGCCGCTGTTGCGCTATCACGGCGAGGGCATCCCGTTCCTGCCGCTGCCGCTGTACCGCGGCGCCGCCGACAGCACGCGCGCCGCGATCGTCACCCACGCCGGCCGGCGCTGGGCGATCTCGCTGCCCGATGTCGTCGGCGACGTCGAGCTGCTGCGCGTCCCGGTCGACGCCGCGGTCGCCTCGCTCGGGCCGTTCGCCGCCAGCGGCACGCTCGACGACGGCCGGTTGGTCCTGGTCGTGAGCCTCGACGCGCTGCTGTCGCGCCCGCGCCAGATCGCCGACATCGCGCGCACGGCGGTCCGCGAGCGCAGCCGGCGCCGCGTGCTGGTCGTCGACGACTCGCCGATCGTACGCGACCTGCTGAGCGAGCTATTGTCGAGCGTCGGGCTGAGCGTACGGGTCGCGGGCGATGGTGCCGCCGCGCTGCAAGCGCTCGCCGAGAGCGCGGTCGATCTGATCGTCTGCGACGTCGAGATGCCGGTGATGGACGGGTTCGAGCTGCTGCGCCGGCTGCGCGAGCGCACCGAACGTGTCCCGATCGTGATGGTGACGACCCGCGGTTCGCTGTCCGATCGCGCGATGGCCGCGGCGCTGGGAGCTGATGCCTTGATCGTCAAGTCCGAGTTCGAGAACGCGAACCTGCTCGAGACCGTCCGGCGGTTCGTGGAGATCGGCGCGTGAGGCGGCGCGTGATCGTCGTCGACGATTCGGCGATCTGCCGGGCGCTGGTCCGCGACTGGCTCGAGGTCGACGGCGATCTCGAGGTCGTCGGCGAGGCCCACGATGGCGAGACCGCGATCGAGCTGGTCTACCGGCTCCGGCCCGACGTCGCGACGATCGATCTGCGGATGCCGGGCATGACCGGGCTCGAGCTGGTCGCGTTCCTGATGGCGAAGGCCCCGCTGCCGATCCTCGTGTTGACCGGCGAGGCCCCCCGCGACGACCCCGGCCTGGCGTTCGAGGCGGTCCGCCGCGGGGCGCTCGACCTCATGCCGAAGCCGAGCGCGGACGACGACGATGCGATCCGCTCGCTGCGCGCCCGGGTGCGCTCGCTGGCCAAGGTCCCGGTCGTCCGCCACATCGACAACCACAAGCCCCCCGAGCCGGTCGCATCCGTGCCCGCGCGGATGGGCCGGGTGACCGGCGATCCGGTGATCGTCGGCATCGCGGCGTCGGCGGGTGGCCCGACCGCGCTGGCCACCGTGCTCGGCTCGCTGCGCGCCGATCTACCGATCTGCCTGGCGATCGTCCAGCACCTGCCAATAGGCTTCGCGCCGAGCTTCGTGAGCTTCCTGCAGGCCCGCTGCTCGCTCTCGGTTCGCCTCGCCGCCCCGGGGCTGGTGCCCAAGCCGGCCACCGTGGTGCTCGCCCCCGACGACCGTCACCTCGAGCTGATCGACGGCCGGTTCGCGCTGACCACCGGCGCGACGGTCGACGGCCATCGGCCCTCGGGCTCGGTGCTGCTGCGCTCGCTCGCCGCGCTCGGAACGGCCGCGATCGGCGTGGTGCTGAGCGGGATCGGCCGCGATGGCGCCGATGGCCTCCGCGCGATGCGCGAGCGCCATGCCCTCACGTTCGCGCAGGACGCCGCGACCTCCGTGGTCTACGGCATGCCGCGTGCGGCCGTCGAGGACGGCGGTGCCCAGCACGTGCTCCCGGTCGGCGAGATCGGCGCCGCGATCGCCGCGGCGATCGGCCCGCGGCGGAGGAAGCTGACATGACCGCGATCGCGACCGCGCTCGCCGATCTGATCGAGCGCGCCACCGGCCTCGATCTCGATCGCGGCGGCGTCAGCACCGCGCTGGAGCGGTTCGTCACCGAGCGGCTGCGCGCCCTGGGGCTCAACGGCGTCGAGGACTACGTCGCGCTGGCCGCGGATCCACGGGGCGTCGAGCAGCACCGGCTGATCGATGCGATCACCGTCCCCCACACCTGGTTTTACCGCGACCCGGACCAGCTCCAGACGATCGCCAGACTCATGACCGCGGCCCCGGCGGGCCGGCTCACGGCATGGATCGCGGGGTGCGCCACCGGTGAGGAGGCCTACACGATGGCGATGATCGGCCGCCGCATCGGGCGCGAGCTGAGCGTGCTGGCCACCGACGTCAACGAGACCGCGCTCGCGGCCGCGCGCAAGGGTGTCTACGGCGCGATGGCAGTCCGCGACGTGCCCGAGCTCGAGCGCCGCTGGATCTTGCCGCGCGACAACGCGTTCGTCGTCGACGACGCACTACGCGCCAACGTGAGGTTCGTCCGCCACAACCTGGTCGATCCACCACCGGACGCACCGCGCCACGGCTGGGACCTGGTGGTGTGCCGCAACGTCCTCATCTACTTTGCACCCACCGCGGCCGCGCGCGTGTTCAAGCGGTTCGCGCGCGCCGTGCGCGAAGGCGGCTCGGTCGTGGTCGGAGCGAGCGAGGTCGTGTTCGAGCCGCCAGCGGGGCTCGAGCTCGTGTCCTCGGGAAATCGCCTGGTTTTGCGGCGCCCCCCGCGCCCGGCTGCCCGCCCCGGGCCGGTCGTCGCCCCGCCGCTGGTCGCGGAGCCGGCGGCCACGCGCGCGCCAGTGCGAGATCTCCATGATGATCTCGTGCCGGCACTCACACGCGCTCATGCGCAATTCGAGCGAGGTGAGATCGGCGCCGCAATCCCGATCTACGCAGATCTCGCACGCCGTCACCCTGCTATTGCCGAGCCATGGCTATTCTTGGGAATTGCACATTATGCGCATGGCGACGTCGACACGGCCGCCGAAGCGCTGCGGGCAGCGCTGTGTCTCGATCCGACCCTGTGGCCGGCTGGGTTCTACCTCGCGCGCGCGTACGAACGGCTCGGTCGACGCGCCGACGCCCTGCAACAGTACGACCGGATTGCCGTCGACGATCTTCAACCGCTGGCGCTCCAGAGCACCAGCGCGGTGATCAACGAGCTGCGTGCATTCCGGCACGACTTTCGAACCGCGGCTCGACGCGTCGCCGCCGAGCGCGTCGCCTGGCCGCGCCGCTTGCTGAAGTGAGATTGCGGCCCACCTCGACATCACCAGCTCGTTCACCGCCGGTAGCGCGGCGAGCGGCACGTGGCAGCTGTTCGTACACGACGACGCCGCCGTCGACACCGGCTCGATCACCGCGTTCAGCCTCTCGATCACGTCTCCGCAGTAGCGCCGAAACGGACCGCAGCCGCTGATCCAGCGGCCGCGGTGTCGTCATGTGACCCCGCAGCCGGTTGCTGCGGGGTCTGTCGGTTTCGGCTGATCAGCCCTTGGTGTTAACGACGGTCGCCGTCGGGCTCTGGCAGGCGTCGGTCGCCGCGCCACCAGCCACATGCTCGAGATCCGCGGTGTTCAGCGTCTTCATCGTCTCACGGTTGAGCTTCAGCTTTGCAGGAGTGGTGTTTTTCTTCATACAGGACGTATATCACCCACGCCAAACAGCGACCAGACACCCAGAGCACCAACAGTGTATCTTAACAAAGATCCCTAGATGAACACTACACCACTGACTACAACTGTGTGCACACGGCGCGACGGGGGTGCCTCCCCGAGGTTGCAGGTCACTCAGTGGAATCACGCGAGCGTTCGAAGGACGAGCGTAGAACTGTGTCGACTCACTCAGGCCATTCACCCCACCGCGCACAGGGTCGCGCGATGTCCTCGCCATCGACCGACGCGACTGGGTATTGTGGTCGCCCTCGCGTGCGCCGTCGTAGCCGGCGCCTGTAGCGCGGGCACGCCGAGCGCGCCGACGCTCGCGAGCTACTTCGCGCCCGCGGGCCTCGGCGTGCAAGCCGCGGGCGTGCGCATGATCCCGATCCACACGCCCAAGGGCGATTTCAAGGTATGGACCAAGCGGTTCGGGTCCAATCCGCGGATCAAGCTCTTGATGCTGCACGGCGGCCCCGGCGGAGATCACGAATACTTCGAGGCCCTCGAGACCGCCCTGGCCGCCCTGGGCATCGAATTCATCTACTACGACCAGCTCGGCTCGGCGTTTTCCGATCAGCCCACCGATCCTTCGCTGTGGACGATCGAGCGCTTCGTCGATGAGGTCGAGCAGGTGCGGGTCGCGCTCGGGCTCGACAAGGACAACTTCTACCTGCTCGGCCATTCGTGGGGCGGCATCCTCGCCGCCGAGTACGCGCTTCGCTACGGCAGTCACCTCAAGGGACTCATCATCTCGAACATGATGATGAGCATTCCAGACTACAATCACTACGCCGAGACCGTGCTCGCCCAGCAGATGGATCCAGCGGTCGTGGCCGAGGTCAAGGCGATCGAGGCGCGCCACGAGTACGACAGCCCGCGCTACATGGAGCTGTTGATTCCGAACTTCTACCAGAAGCACCTCATGCGGCTCGCTCAGTGGCCCGATGCGGTCACCCGATCGCTCGCACACACCAACAAGCAGATCTACGTGCTGATGCAGGGTCCGAGCGAGTTCGGCGCGTCGGGGCTGCTCGAGAAGTGGGACCGCAAGGCCGATCTACCGAAGCTCGCGATGCCGACCCTCGTGATCGCCGGCGGCCACGACACGATGGACCCGGAACATATGCGCTGGGTGTCGGCGCAGGTCCAGCACGGCAGCTTCCTGTTGTGCCCCAACGGCAGCCACCTGGCGATGTGGGACGATCAACAGACCTACGTGCGCGGCCTCACCGGATTCCTCGCGGCCATCGATCACGGCGCGCAGCGCGTCGAGCTCTGAAGAGGTGTCGACAATGCCGTTGCGGCGTTGTTCGATACCTCTGCGGTCACACCGGGACGGTCTGCTCGGTCGTCGACATCGATAGCACGATGTCGATCGGGCCGTTCGGCGTGGACATCCGCACCGCGACTCCGCCGGGGAGCGCGCCGACGTGCACGCGCGGGACGCCGATCTCGCACTGGAATCCGTACTTCTCGAGTGCCTCGCTCGCGCGTCCGGTCAGGATGTTCGCCAGCTCGGTCGCGCCGTCGGTGGCGGTCTCCGGATCGGGATCGGGATCGGACATCAGGCGGCGCACCAGCTCGAGCGCGATCGGGCGCGGGAACACCCACGTCACCGGGCCGCGGACATCGCCCTGAAAATCGAGCGCGACGGCGATCGTCTGTGTCGTGGACGCGGGCTCTCCGATCGCGGCGACGACGGCGTCGACGCCGACCGTGGTTCGCAAGTAGCGCACGACCACCGCGAGAAAGCCATCGACCACCTCGGTGCCTAGTAGCTCGGACATGGGTAAATCACCTGTCATCGCGTTGGCCGGTTGGCAAAGAGGTGGGGACCTCGAGCTGTTGCATGGCGACCGTCTTCTTCTCGAGCGCACGCCGGAACACCGCGACTGCGTGCTCGGCGTTGAATGGCTTCAGCAGGTAGTACTTGACGCCGGCGCGCCGGCACGCCTCGATCTTGTCCCGTGTGTTGAGCGAGGTGCACATCACCACGACCGCGTCGGGGTGGCGCGCCAGGAGCTCCGCGGCGGCGGTCGCACCGTCACGGCCTGGCATCACGATGTCGAGCGTGACGAGATCCGGTCGGTGTTGTTCGTAGAGCCCGAGTAGCAGATCGCCGGTACCGGCCTCCGCTACGATCGAGAACCCAGCGACCCCGAGCAGTTTGCGTAACTGCGCGCGCATGATCGGAGAATCATCGACGATGATGGCGGAAGGCATGACAGTTCAGACAATCGGCCGTTCTCGCGCAAAGTGAACAGCGCACGGAGTTGGCGTTGACCCTCGAATTCTCGCAATCGCGGTCGGCTCTTAGGGAGAGAGAGGGCCCGATGCGCATCGAACAACGCACGAAGACCAAAGGAATCTGGCAGCCGACGGTCGGCCAGGGCGTCGCCAACGCACAGTTGGTGCTGCTGTTCGGCTCCGGCGCGACGCTCCAGGACCCCGAAACCTGGTCGGAGCTGACTCGCGCCTACCCCCGCGCGCGGCTGGTGGGGTGCTCGACCGCCGGTCAGATCTCGGGGATCCACGTGCATGACGAGGGGCTCGTCGCGACCGCGATCGAGCTCATGCACGGCCACATCGCGGTATCCTCCGCGCAACTCAACAAGGCCGTCGACGGCGTGGCGCTTGGCGCGCAAGTCGCGTCGGGCCTGCCGCGCGAAGGCCTGGTCCACGTGCTGGTGGTCTCCGAAGGCCTGCGGGTCAACGGCAGCGCGCTCGTCGCGGGCATGGTTTCGGCGCTGCCGGCCGGGGTTGGCGTGACCGGGGGCCTATCGGGAGATGGTCCGCGGTTCGAGCAAACGGCGGTGTGCCTCGATGGCCCGAGCCCCACGCAGCAGGTCGTCGCGATCGGATTCTACGGGACCCGCCTGCACGTCGGGTTTGGCTCGCGAGGCGGCTGGGATCCGTTCGGGCCCGAGCGCCGGATCACCAAGTCGGTGGGCAACGTCCTCTACGAGCTCGATGGCGAGCCCGCGCTGGACCTCTACAAGCGCTACCTCGCCGACCACGCCGCCGGACTGCCCGCGAGCGGGCTGCTGTTTCCGCTCACGATCTGGAGCGCGACCAGCGAGCCGATCGTCCGGACGATCCTGGCGATCGACGAGGTCGCGCGATCGCTGACCTTCGCCGGCGACGTCCCGGTCGGGCATCGCGCGCGGCTCATGCGCGCCAACGTCGAGCGGCTGGTCGACGGCGCCTCCAGCGCGGCAAAGACCAGCCTCGAGGGCACCACGCTGACCAGCCCCGATCTGGCGATCCTCATCAGCTGCGTGGGCCGCAAGCTGGTGCTCAAGCAACGCACCGAGGAAGAGGTCGAAGCGGTTCGCGATGCGTTCGGGGACGCCACCGTGATGACCGGGTTCTATTCGTACGGCGAGATCTCGCCGTTCTCGCCGTCGGCCCCGTGCGAGCTGCACAACCAGACGATGACGATCACCACGATCTCCGAGCGATGAGCCTCCACCCGCTCATCCGTCGCCAGCTGCGCAAGGCGTTCTCGGGCGAGCCCCCGGAGCTCCCCGGCCTGACCGCGCTGATCGACTCGGTGAGCAACGCCTACGCCGGTGCCGACGATGACCGCCGCCAGCTCGAGCACTCGCTCCAGCTCGCGTCCGAGGAGCTCGTCGAGCGCAACCGCAAGCTCGAGCAACAGATCGAGGAGCTCACCCGGCTCGAGAAGATCGTGATGCGGCGAACCGCGGAGCTCGACCGGCGGAACCAGGACATGACGTTGATCCTCGACAACGTCGGCCAAGGCTTTGTCACCGCCGGCCTCGATGGCAGGATCGGAAGCGAGTGCTCGCGCGCCCTGACCGACTGGTTCGGCGCACCGTCCGCCCATATCCCGATCTGGACCTACCTCGCCGGGCACGATGCGAACCTCGAAGCCTGGATCCAGCTCGGCTTCGCGAGCCTCCAGAATGACTACATGGAGCACGAGGTCGTGATCGAGCAGCTGCCCCGCCGGATCGACCGCGCGGGCCGTCCGTTTCGCGTCGAGTATCGCACGATCGGCGAGCCGGTGACCGCGCTGCTCATCGTCGTCACCGACATCACCGACGAGCTCGCGCTGCAGCGCGCCGAGCGCGCCCAGCGCGAGCTGCTCGCGGTGATCGAGAAGGCGTATCGCGACCGTGCCGGGTTCGTCACGTTCATCCACGAGACCAACGCGATCATGCGCCTGCAACGCACCAGCGTGCCGCTCGACGAGCTCAAGCGCCAGGTCCACACCCTCAAGGGCAACGCAGCGCTGTTCGGCGTCACGACGATCGCCGAGGTCTGCCATGACCTCGAGACCGCGATGGACACCGAGTCCGCGGCTCCCGGGCAGGCGGCATGGACGGCGCTGTGCGACGCGTGGCAGGCGTTCCACAGTCGCATCGACATCTTGCTCGGCGTCTCGGAGCGCCGGACCATCCTGGTCGACTGGGAGGAGTATCAGGCGGTGGTCGCGATGCTCGGCGATCCGGAGCCGTCGTGGGCCACGCGGATCCGGCGCTGGGGCCAGGATCCGACGCGGTTGCACCTCGAGCGGTTCGCCGAACAGGCCCACCAGCTGGCGCACACACTGGACAAGGCCGAGCTCGACATCGAGATCCACGACAACGACCTGCGCCTCGACGGCGAGCGGTTCGCGCCGGTGTGGGCCGCGGTGGTCCATGCGGTCCACAACGCCGTCGATCACGGGATCGAGCCGACCGACCAGCGGGTCGCCGCCGGCAAGCCCGCGCGGGCGCGCATGGTGATGACCACCGAGCAGCGCGGCCACGAGCTGATCATCGAGATCCAGGACGACGGTGGCGGCGTCGACTGGGATGCGGTCGCCAGCCGCGCCCAGGCGCTGGGCCTTCCGGTCGCGACGCCGCTGGACCTCAGCGATGCGCTGTTCGCGACCGGGTTGTCGACCACGCTCGAGGTCACCCAGACGTCGGGGCGCGGCGTCGGGATGAGCGCGCTGCGCGCGGCCTGCGTCGAGCTCGGCGGCCGCGTCGAGCTGACCAGCGTGCACGGGCGCGGCACCACCGTGCGGTGTGTCGTTCCGCTGGGGCGCGCGAAATCCCGCGCACGCCCTGCCTCTTCTGTCATGCGCTCCTAGCGGGCGCCGCTCCACTCTTATGGATATGATAAAATCGTGTGGCGCGTTCTTCTAGTCGATGATTCGGCGCTGTCCCGCAACGCCATGCAGGCCGCGCTCGAGCCATATGGACTCGAGTTCGGCCACGCCGAGAACGGCGCGGTCGCGGTCGCCAAGGCAGCGTCGGCGCCGTGGGATCTGATCTTCCTCGATGTCGTCATGCCCGTCATGGACGGCCCGACGGCGTTGCGAGCAATCCGCGCGACCGGAGACATGACCCCGGTGGTGCTGACCACCTCGGTGTCGACGGCCGCCGTCGTCGCATCGGCCGTCAAGCTCGGAGGCGTGCACTACATCGGCAAGCCGTTCACCCCGGCGCAGATCCGGGCGGTCGCCACCAAGGTGCTCAAGCTCGACGCCGCCATGCTGAGCTCGCCGCCCTACGTCCTGCTGCAGCACTCCGATCCCGACCTGCCGGCCAGGCTTCGCAAGCTGTTGCCCAACCACGTCGTGATCGTCAGCTCGCAGTCGTTAGCCCAGTCGATCGACATCTCCGAAGCCAGGCCTCACGATCTCGTGATCCTGGAAACGCGGGATCTGGTCGACGAGATCAGCGCGGTCGCGAACGTGCTCCGTCGCACCCTACCGGCCGCGGGTATCTTCGCGATCTCCCGCAACGGCGCACCGAGCTCACTGTGGCAGCCGGACGAGGGGCTCGACGGCTTGCTGCCGAGCACGCTGGACGACACCGTGATGCGTGGTTTTCTGTACCCGAACTTCCTGAGGCCGATCGTGTCGCTCGAAGGCCTGGTCGCCCGGGTGGCAGGATTCCGCGGCCCGGCCAGCCAGCTCCCGATGTATCTGGCGATCGTCGTGCGGGTGCTGGCCGAGCGCTGGTCGAGGCTCGACGGCACCGCGGACCTACAGATCGATGTCACCCGGATGCCCCCTGATCCCGACATGGTCGTCGAGCTGATCAACGCGGTGAACAACGGATTCCAGCAGGTCGGGGCGGCGCCATCTTTTCGTGTCAATCCCGTAGTTCAACACACAGTGACGCAACAACTAGAAAAGATCGTTATTGTTTGATGCGCCCGGGGCTTCGTTCAGCGTCGATCAAATCCTGTAAGATGACGCACACTCGTGTTGACGACTGAACTATGCTGTTAATAGTGAACTAATACAGCTCTGACATATTAGAGGCAACCTGACGTCGGAGCCCATGACCGCAGGCGAGCGCGACACAGCTCCTGCCCGATTTACCGTCCAGCGTGGCGCTGGTTGATGGAGAGCCAGGCCGCCCCGGGGACCGGATGATAGCGCTCACCGCCTTCTGCCGGCGCGCTGGCGCGCTGGCGCGCTGGCGCGCGCAAGAGGCGACAAAGGCTGCTGCCTGGTCGATCGCGTGGCTGCGCACGCGGCCAGGTCCTCGTACCGGAGCAGATCGTCGGCTCGGTGATTCGCCCGACTCACGTCACCGCGACGAAATCGCCTCCGCGCTGCGCCTCGCGGTGCGTCACAGCGGCGACCAAACGCCGCGGCACCTGCGCCCACACCCGCCGAAAACGGAAACAGCCGGCGAGATGCCGGCTGCTTCTCTCTAGATGGAACGCGGTTTAGAGAACGCGGATGTTCTCGGCGCGCGGTCCCTTCGGGCCCCGGCCTTCGTTGTAAGAGACCTTCTGTCCCTCACGAAGCTCTTCGAATCGTACGCCTTCAACGGCGGACATGTGGAAGAACAGGTCGGTCCCCGAACCGTTCTCGATGAAACCGAAACCTTTGTCAGTCAGCCGCTTGATCGTACCTTGAGACATGTCGCCGCTCCTAGTAGCCCCAGGTAAGCCTCGGTAGGCGTTGCTGGGGAAGATGAGCCAAACGAGGGGTCGACTACAGGTCGGCCCCAACATCGTTTGGATCAGATCTGTTGTCTGCCTGGCATTTGACCGATTGTCGAGGCTTTTCTCGGGCATTCGCCCTATGAACGTAACTCGGTGCCCTGGATGGGGGGTCCTCGTAGTCGTGACGCGGGCTCCCCAACCAAACGGCTAGGCGCGTTCAAACAGGGCTGCCCCGCCCTGACCGCCGCCCACGCACATCGTCACCACGCCGTAGCGATGGCCGCGGCGGCGCATCTCGTACGCCAGGGTCCCGACCAGCCGCGACCCCGTCATGCCAAACGGGTGGCCGATCGAGATCGACCCCCCGTTGGGGTTCAGCCGCTCCATCGGGATCCCGAGTTTGTCGCGGCAGTAAACGACCTGCGACGCGAACGCCTCGTTGAGCTCCCAGACGTCGATGTCCTTGACACCGAGGCCGTGCTTGTTGAGCAACTTGGGAACGGCGTACACCGGCCCGATGCCCATCTCGTCGGGCTCGCAGCCGGCGACCGCGTAGCCGCGGAACACCAGCAGCGGGGTGGCGCCGATCGCCTGGGCGCGCGCGCGCGACATCACCAGCGTGGCCGACGCGCCGTCGGACAGCTGCGACGAGTTGCCCGCGGTCACGCTGCCCTTGTCGGACTTGTCGAACACCGCCGGGAGCTTGGCCAGCCCCTCGAGCGTGGTGTCGGCGCGGTTGCACTCGTCGAGCTCGACGAACGCATCCTCTTCGCTGACCGGCTTGCCGGTCTTCTTGTCGAGCACCGCACGGCGGACCTGGATCGGCGCGATCTCGTCCTTGAAGTAGCCCTCGCGCTGGCCGCGGGCGGTGCGCTGCTGGCTCGCCAGCGACAGCTCGTCCTGCGCCGCGCGCGTGACGCCATAGCGCTTGGCCACGATCTCCGCGGTCTCCCCCATCGCCATGTAGATCGCCGGGTGGTGCTCCATCACCCACGGGTTGGGCGAGTTGTCGCGCTCCATCATCGTGATCGATTCCACGCCGCCGCCGACGATCGCCTCGACGCCCTCGAGCATCACCATGTGACACGCCTGGACGACCGCCTGGAGGCCCGAGTTACAGAACCGGTTGACCGTCACGCCGGCGACGCTGGTCGGCAACCCCGCCCGCAGCGCCGCCACGCGCGCGATGTTGTGGCCAGAGGCGCCGTGCGGCTGGCCACAGCCGAGAATGACCTCCTCGACTTCCTTGGGGTCGAGCCCGGACACCTTGGCGACCGCGTGGCGGATCGCGTGCCCTGCCAGATCATCGGGGCGGGTGATATTGAACGAACCGCGGCCCGACTTGGCGAGGGGCGTGCGCGAGCTTGCAACGATGACCGCTTCTCTCATGGTAGGGACCTCATGGTGGCGCAGGGTCGGGCCTGGATGTTGGTGGATGATGCAACCGGGGGCCGTCAGCGGCAAGCGCCGGTGCGCAGTCACGCGCAGTCGTGTGCACTGCCCGCAGATGACAACTCGGCGCGCGACCGTCTTGGGCGCGTGCGTCATCAGGGAACCCGACGGTTTTCAGAGTCGAGCGGGCCGAGCGCCGACATTGGCCGAGCGCGCCGTCATAATTTCATGACCGCGACCGCGCATATTGGTACGCTCTTGTGGGTCTTCTCACACGCAGCCCGACGGAGAATCATGTCGCAACACCCGCGACCGGCCCAGGCGGGTCGGTTTCTTACTTCGAGCGTCGGACCCGGCGATGTATTCACGCGCGAAGATCTCACCGCGGATCAGAAGTTGTTCGGGCAGACCGCCGCCGAGTTCATGCGCCGCGAGGTCGTGCCCAACGCGGCGCGACTGTACGCTCACGACTGGCACTTCACGCGCGAGCTGTTGCGCAAGGCGGGTGAGCTCGACTTGCTCCGTCTCGAGATCCCCGAGGTCTACGGCGGACTCGGGCTCGACAAGGCCAGCGCGGCCTACGTGTTCGAACAGATCGGCATGAATCCGTCGTTCGGCGGATCGATCGGCGCGCACACTGGTATCGGCACGATGCCCCTGCTCTACTTCGGTACGGCGGAGCAGAAGGCGAAGTATCTGCCGCGGCTCGCCAACGGTGAGCTGATCGGCGCGTACTGCCTGACCGAGCCGGGCTCGGGCTCCGACGCGCTGGCGGCCAAGACCACGGCCGTGCTCACCCCCGACGGCACGCACTACGTGCTCAACGGCCGCAAGATGTGGATCACCAACGGCGTGTTCGCCGACCTGTTCACGATCTTTGCCAAGGTCGACGGCACCAAGTTCACCGGCTTTCTCGTCGAGCGCACCATGGGCGTGGTCGCCGGCCCCAACGAGCCCAAGCTCGGGCTCGATGGCTCCGCGACCTGCGAGCTCATTCTCGATGACGTCCACGTGCCGGTCGACAACGTGCTCGGCACGATCGGCGAGGGCCACAAGGTCGCGTTCAACACGCTGAACCTGGGCCGCGTCAAGCTCGGCTCGCGCAACATGTCCGCCGCCAAGGCGTCGCTCGCCAACGCCGCGCAGTACGCCCGCGAGCGCCGGCAGTTCGGCAAGCCGATCGGCGAGTTCGGCATGATCAAGCACAAGCTCGCCGAGATGGCGATCCGGATCTACGTGTGCGACGCGATGGTCTATCGCACGCTCGGGGACGTCGACCGAGCGCTGGCCGATGTCGATCCCGCCGACGGCGCCAAGGTCCTCGCGACGATCGAGCAGTTCGCCGTCGAGTGCTCGATCAACAAGGTCGCGTCGAGCGAGATCCTGGCCTACGTCGTCGACGAGGCGCTCCAGGTCTACGGCGGCAACGGCTACTCGCGCGAGTTCCCGGCCGAGCGGCCGTACCGCGACGCCCGGATCACCCGGATCTACGAGGGCACCAACGAGATCAACCGGATGATCATCCCGACCCGGATCCTCAAGCAGGGCATCCCGGCCGAGCCCGCCCCTGGGGGCAGCGGCGAGCGCGGCGTGCTGTCCGCCGCGAAGCGGCTCACCATCGCGATGCTCACCGGCGTGGCCGAGGCCCACGGCGAGCGCGCGCGCGATCAGCAGCAGATCCTCGCGCACATCGCCGACGCCATCATCGACGGCTACGCGATCGAGAGCGTCCTGGCTCGCACCGAGAAGCTCACCGCCCGCGACCCCGACGGCGCCAAGCTCGCCGCCGACATGGCGTCGGTGTACATCGCCGACGCGGCCGATCGCATCGTCCACGCGGCCAAGCAAGTCGCCAACGCCCTGGGCGACCACGGCGCGGCCACCCGCGATCGCATCGCACCCCTTGCCGCGTACCCGGGCGTCGATAGCGTCGCGGCCCGCCGCCGGATCGCCGACGCCGTCCTCACGGCCGGCGGCCACCCGTATTGAGGGTTAGCAAGCAGACGGCCCGCCAAACGGCGATGATCCCTTTGACCAATAAAGCGTCCAATCCGTCGACATCGACGGCCCCATTGAAGCGCAGAAATTTCCGTCGACGTACATGGCCAAAACGACCAATACCGAAAAGTACACGTACCGGGTGATCTGGTCCGAGGAGGACCACGAACACGTCGGTCTCGTGGCCGAGTTTCCATCGCTGAGCTGGCTTGCGCCAACGGCCAGCGAGGCATTGAACGGAATCACCAAGCTCGTGACCGAGGTGGTCGATGAGATGGTGAAGTCCAAGGAGGTGCCGCCCGAGCCGTTGTCGCTGCAACAATTCAGCGGCAAGATCCTCGTGCGCGTCCCACGGCAGCAACACCGAGAGCTCGCGATGGACGCGGCCGAGCAAGGCGTGTCCATGAACCGGCTGATCAGCCAGAAGCTCGCCCGGTAGACAACGCTGGGGCTCGGCGCACCCGCGGCTCATGTCGCTTGGTGCACCGAACATCGCTGCTCAGGGCGTCGGCTCACACGGGATCAGCTTGGACTCCTTGACCGTGGAGGTCGCGGCGCCGCCGGCAGCGGCCTGAAGCTCGAACTTCTTCATCGATACTCCTCCTGAAGAACGCTGCGGCGGACTGCTGCCGCGACGGCTGAATCGTGACGACCGCTCCGCGCACGTGCAAGGTCAGTGCGCGTGTGTTGCGATCCATGGGGAGAGATCGACGAACCACAGATTGCGTAGCCCGTTCTCCGTCGAGCGCAGGCGCGCGGCCACCTTGCTGGCGTCCTCGCGCGACTTCGGAAAGATCCCCGCCGTGCGAGTCCGCACGCTCGAGTAGTAGAGTGTATGACCATCCGGGCCAAGCACCGGTGCGTTCTCGAGTCCCTTCGAGTTGACCGTTTCTCCGAGGCTCTGTGGCTCGGTCCACGTGCCGTCGGTACGATGGAATACGATAAACAGATCTGCACTGCCGATCGTGCCGGGGCGGTTTGATGCGAACACCAGGAAGCGACCATCGGGACTGACCGTCGGGTCCATATGGTTCCAGCGCACATCGCTGAACGGCAGTCGCTCCGGCTTCATGTAGTGATAATGGTCCTGGCTCAGGCGAGCACGGTAAATTTGATTCTTGGAGCCGCCGTCCGGCAACACTCCGGAGAAGTAGAGTGTGCCGTCACTGGTAATCGACGGGTTGTAGATCATCGCGGTCGCATCAGCCGGGCCATCGACGTGGACCGGCGGGCCCCAGCCGTCACCGCGCCGCTCGAGGCACCACAGGTTCGCCCCTGGAGACGTCGCGGTGATCAGCGGCATCCCACCCGGCGTCGCCGGTCGGTTGGACACGAAGTACAGCCGCTTGCCGTCGCGCGTGACGTGCGGCTCGCTGTCGCGCCACTCGCCCGAGAACACCGCCACCTTCGGCTCGCTCCATCGCTGGCCGTCGAGCTGCGAGACCATGATCGTGTTGTCGGTCTCGTACGCATCGGAGCGCGTGAAGTAGACCGTCTTGCCATCCGGCGTGAACGCCGCCGTGGTCTCACTGAACTCGGACGAGATCACGCCGGGTGCGAAGATCTGCGGCGCCGGACGCACGGGATCGGCGGGACCGGTGGGCTCCGCGCGAGCGACCGAGACCGATATCAGCGTGGAGATAGCCGAGATGGAGACCACGAGGAGGCGTCGATTCATGACTGGCGCGATGTAGCCATGCGCGCCGCCCCGGTCCCTGCGGCAAGCTGGATCCGGTAGCGGCGGTGCTGCGAGCGGCGCACCGGTACCGACACCGCGCCGACACCGCACAGAAACCGCGCCGAAACCACGCCGAGCCGAGCCGAGCCGAGCCGCGCCGCGCCGAGCCGCGCCGCGCCGAGCCGCGCCGCGCCGAGCCGAGCCGAGCCGCGCCGCGCCGCGCCGCGCCGCGCCGAGACTGCGATCGAATCCTCGATTGCGGTGCACAACCGTGGCGCCTGCGGCCCCTGGCGAACGCGGCGAGTGGTTAACTTGAGCGCTCCGGATGGAAGCCCCTGCCCGCTCGTTGCTCTCCGTCGCCCGCTCGCGCGGTCGGTCGGTCGTCACGCAGGCGCGCTCGGTGGCGCCGCTGCGCCTGCTCGCCCCGACCAGCCGTGGCGATGCGGCGTGGGTCTATCAGTCGAGCCTGGGCGGCGGCTTCGTCGGCGGTGATGCGATCGAGCTGGACGTCGACGTCGCGGCCGGGGCGCGGTTGTTTCTCACGTCGCAGGCGTCGAGCAAGGTGTATCGTCGCGCGGTATCGCGATGCCGGGTGAACGCATCCGTCGGCGCGGGCGGCGTCCTGGTCGCATGGCCCGATCCGATCGCGTGCTTCGCCGGCGCGGCATTCGATCAGCGCCAGCGGTTCCGGCTCGCGCGCTCAGCGGGGTTGATCGCCGTCGATGCATGGACCGCGGGCCGGGTCGCGCACGGCGAGCGCTGGGCGTTCGCGCGGCTCGCCCTGCGCACCGAGATCGAGCTCGACGGCGTGCCGGTGCTCGCCGATGCAGTCGTCGTCTCGCCAGCGCATGGCGGGCTGGCGGCCCGGATGGCGGACGCCCAGGCGTTCGCCACGATCGCGGTCGCCGGCGAGGTGTTCGCCAGCGCCGTGCAGACGATCGGCCGTGCGGTCGCCGCGCGCGGCGTGGCGGCGCAACCGCGGATCTCGGCGAGCGTGTGGCCGTGGGGCGCGGTGGTCCGGATCGCGGCGGCCACCACCGAGCAGCTCGTGGCAGGCATCCATACGATGGTCGGCGCGAGCGCGCGAGACGTGCTTGGCGCCGATCCGTTTGTCCGTAAATGGTAAGGCCAAGGAGATCGTCGTGTTCTTATCACCGCAAGAGATCGACAAGCTCACGCTGCATCAGGTCGGGTTCCTCGCGCAGAAGCGGCTCGCGCGCGGCACGCGGCTCAACCATCCCGAGGCGGTCGCGTTGATCGCGACCCAGCTGCTCGAATGGATCCGCGACGGTCGCTCGGTGGCCGAGCTGATGGATCTCGGCAAGCAGCTGCTCGGCCGGCGCCAGGTGATGGACGGCGTCCCGGAGATGATCCCGGACGTCCAGGTCGAGGGCACGTTCCCCGACGGTAGCAAGCTGGTCACCGTGCACCATCCGATCGTGCGCGACGACGGCGACCTGACGCTCGCGCTGTACGGCAGCTTCTTGCCGGTGCCGGCGCTGTCGAGCTTCGCCGACCCCACGGACCTCGTGCCCGGAGCGGTCGCGGCGATGACCGGTGACGTCGAGCTCAACGCCGGGCGCCGCACGCTGGCGCTGGCGGTCACCAACACCGGCGACCGCCCGATCCAGGTCGGCAGTCACTATCCGTTCGATGAAACGAACCGCGCGCTGACGTTCGACCGCGGCCCGACGCACCAGATGCGACTCGATATTCCCGCCGGCACCGCCGTGAGGTTCGAGCCCGGCGAGACCCGCACCGTGCAACTCGTCGCGATCGCAGGCGTGCCATGAGCCACCGCATCGATCGCGCGACCTACGCCGACATCTACGGCCCGACGACCGGCGACACGATCCGGCTCGGCGACACCGACCTGTACGCACGGATCGAGCGCGACTACACGACCTACGGCGACGAGTGCAAGTTCGGCGGCGGCAAGGTGCTGCGCGACAGGATGGGCCAGGCGGCCGGCGTGGCCGCGGCCGACGCGCTCGATGTCGTGATCACCAACGCGACGATCATCGACTGGACCGGCATCTACAAGGCAGACATCGGGATCAAGGGCCGCGTGATCGCCGGCATCGGCAAGGCCGGCAACCCCGGCGTGATGGCCGGCGTGACGCCCGGGATGATCGTCGGGGTCACCACCGAGGTGATCGCGGGCGAGGGCATGATCGTCACCACAGGTGCGATCGATTCGCATGTGCACTTGATTTGCCCCCAGCTGATCGACGTCGCGCTCGCGAGCGGGATCACGACGGTGCTCGGCGGCGGCACCGGGCCCGCCACCGGCACCGCGGCGACGACGTGCACGCCCGCCCCCGATCAGATCCGGCTGATGCTGCAGGCGATCGACGGGTTGCCGATCAACATCGGCTTGATCGGCAAGGGCAACTCGTCGCGCCCCGAGGGGCTCGGCGAGCAGATCGCCGCCGGCGTGGTCGCGCTCAAGCTCCACGAGGACTGGGGCACCACGCCGTCGACGATCGACTGCGCGCTCACGGTCGCCGAGCAGCACGACGTCCAGGTCACGATCCACACCGACACGCTCAACGAATCCGGCTACGTCGACGATTCGATCGCCGCGTTCGCTGGCCGCACGATCCACACCTACCACTCCGAGGGCGCCGGCGGCGGCCACGCGCCCGACATCATCAAGGTGTGCGGTGTTCCGCACGTGCTGCCGAGCTCGACCAACCCGACCCGGCCGTTCACGATCAACACCCTCGACGAGCACCTCGACATGCTGATGGTGTGTCACCACCTCGACCCCAAGCTGCCCGAGGACGTCGCGTTCGCCGAGAGCCGGATCCGCGGCGAGACCATCGCCGCCGAGGACATCCTCCACGATCTCGGCGCGATCAGCATGATGTCGAGCGACAGCCAGGCGATGGGCCGGATCGGCGAGGTCGTGATGCGGACGTGGCAGACCGCGCACAAGATGAAGCAGCAGCGCGGCGCGCTCGCCGGCGACGCGAGCGACGACAACCTCCGGATCCGCCGCTACATCGCCAAGTACACGATCAACCCGGCGATCGCGCACGGCATCTCGGCCCACGTCGGCTCGCTCGAGGTCGGCAAGCTCGCTGATCTCGTGCTCTGGCACCCCGCGTGGTTCGGGGCGAAGCCGGCGATCGTCGTCAAGGGCGGCATGATCGCGTGGGCGCAGATGGGCGACGCCAACGCGTCGATCCCGACGCCGCAACCGGTGCGGATGCGGCCGATGTTCGGCGCGCTCGGCCGCGCGGCGTCGTCGTCGAGCCTCGCGTTCGTGTCGCGCGCAGCCGCCGAGGCACAGGTCGGCATTCGCTACCGGCTCGCGCGCGACGTCGTCGCCGTGCGCAACTGCCGCGGGCTCGGCAAGCGCGACATGAAGCTCAACGACGCGCTGCCGCGGATCGAGGTCGATCCCGAGACCTACGAGGTCCGCGCCGACGGCGTGCTGCTCACCTGCGAGCCGGCGCGTACCCTGCCGCTCGCGCAGCGGTATTTCCTGTTCTAGGCCTGTTCCAGAGCGTTTCAAGGCAAGATGCGCAATCCGCTCCTGTGGCAGCTCGCCGACTCGGCATTCCCCGCCGGCGGGTTCGCGCATTCATTCGGGTTCGAGGCGCTGCGCGCGCTCGGCATGCTGCGCGACGAGGCCGAGCTCGCGATGCGCGTGCGCGAGCTGGCGTGGCACACCGCCTACGCCGTGCTGCCGTTTCTCGCGGGCGCCTACGCCGGCGATCCGGTCGCCGCGGACCGCGCCTGCGATCGGTTCACCTCGAACCACGTCGCCAACCGGGCGAGCCGGGCACAGGGCCGGGCGTTCCTGCTCGCGATCGCGGCCGTGCTCGACGTGCGGCGCGAGCTGCCGTTCTCGCACCTGCCGGTCGCGATCGGCGCGGCGCTGGTCGGTCACGTCTCGCCGGGCGATGCGCGCGAGCTGGTCATGTACACGACGCTGCGCTCGGCGCTGTCGGCCGCGGTGCGGCTCGGCGTCGTCGGGCCGCTGCGCGCCCAGCGCGTCCTGCTCGAGGCCGCGCCCGCCGCGGCGCACGCGCTGGCGGACACCGCGGACCTCGGCACCGACGACGCGTGCTCGGCCGCCCCGATGGTCGAGCTCGCCCAGGCCACCCACGATCGACTCTACGCCCGGCTGTTTCAATCCTAGGAGATCACGATGCAACACGATCACGACGGCCTCGGGATGCACGACCACGCCGGAGACCACGACCACGCCCGGGACCACGGCCACGCCGGGGACCACAGCCACGCCGACCACGACCACGCCGGGGACCACGACCACGCCGACCACGACCACGGCCAAGCCGGGGACCACGACCACGCCGGGGACCACGACCACGCCGGGGACCACGGCCACGCCGGGGACCACGGCCACGCCGGTGGCGGCGGTCACACCCGCGGCCACGATCACCACCACGAAATCTGGGACCACGCCGGCCGGTTCGACGAGCGAGCCCAGCCGCTCCGCCGCGACTTCGCCGAGCGCGCCTTCACCGTGGGGATCGGCGGGCCGGTCGGCAGCGGCAAGACCGCGCTCGTGCTGGCGCTGTGCCGCGCGCTCCGCGATCACCGCTCGCTCGGGGTCGTCACCAACGACATCTTCACCCGCGAGGACGCCGAGTTCCTCGCGCGCCACCAGGCGCTCCCGCTCGAGCGGATCCGCGCGGTCGAGACCGGCGGCTGCCCTCACGCGGCGATCCGCGAGGACATCACGCCCAACCTGCTCGCGCTCCACGATCTGATGGCCGCCGTCGGTCCGGAGCTCTTGATCGTCGAGAGCGGCGGCGACAACCTCGCGGCGCAATACAGCCGAGAGCTCGCCGACTACACGATCTACGTCGTCGACGTCGCGGGCGGCGACAAGGTGCCGCGCAAGGGTGGCCCGGGCATCACGCAGTCGGATCTGCTCGTCATCAACAAGATCGATCTGGCCCCGCTGGTCGGCGCCAGCCTCGATGTCATGGACCGCGACGCCAAGCGGATGCGCGGCACCGGCCCGATCGTGTTCGCGAACGTCATCACAGGCGTCGGCGTCGCTGCGATTGTCGAGCTCGTCGAGGCGGCGCGGACGGCGGCCGTGACGGCGCGCCCGCTCGTACAGCCGGCGACGCCGTGACACGCCTCCGGACCTCGACTCGATAGTCCGGAAAAACGGCGAAGCTGTGTCTGCTCTACCACGTCCGGATTGCGCTGGGGGCTCGCGCCCGAATACGCGCTGCTCCGGCAACCGCCCGACGGGGTCCCTCCCTTCATCGGTCGCAACAGCTCACCGCACGCATCGCGTGCCGGCGGGCCGACCGGCCCTGGAACCGCGATCTGGACCTCACGTAATGTTAATGTGCGGCGTCACTCGGTAGCCAATCGCGTACATCAGCCACACGGGAATGGGCCCACTCCCGTGTGGCCGAACGCTGGCTTACAGGTCGAATGTAACTTTTCAATCGCCAATAACGGGGCCCCTCGAACATGAGCTCACACTACGAGTTCACCTCGCCGCAGGGCACGTACGTCCTGCTCGCGTCGTAGAATTCCCGCATCTCGCAGTTGGGCGAGATGGTGGAGGTTTCCATGCGTCGAGTGGCAACGTGCGTGGTGACCGCGACGACGATGGGGCCTCGATGACGCGCTGGATGCGTCCACCGGAGCTCGATCGCGCCCGCCGTGACGATGCCTTCAACCCGGTCGCCGAGGGCAAGCTCCTCAATCTGTCGGAGGAGTTGTCGCTCGAGATCTGGAAGCGCGTCGTTCACAACGCCACCGACAGCGAAGGTCGATGCGACACGGAACAGGCATGCACGCAGTTCCGAACGACGGCCCTGCTCCTCCGGTATCGCGGCGGACGGTTGCGACCCGAGGTCGGCAAGCTGACGCGGGTGGGTGTGGAGCTCGACGGTGACGTGGTGCGTAATGTGCTTGACGAGGTACTGCCCGAGCGTGTCCCGGGCCGCCAGACCCTGGTCATGAAGGAAGAGCGCCGCTGGGCGCAGATGACCGGCGAGCCCAAGACAAACGCCGGGACCGAGAACAAGACCGAGAACAAGACCGAGGCCGATGCTGCGAGCGACGAGCAGTTTCGTGCCCGCGAGGTGCATGAGGCGCTCGCGTCGCTCGGGCTGATGTCGCCACCGAATCCCACCCGGCCGCCGGATGGCGCGCGCCGGGAGCGGGGGAATCGTCCGCTGT
>Ga0307509_10000069_pt1 | contig 141246 bp, 123 predicted proteins | sample 10_EM_MG_FD_202245 | JGI IMG/M metagenome (GOLD analysis project Ga0307509, IMG submission 202245) | Populus trichocarpa ectomycorrhiza microbial communities from riparian zone in the Pacific Northwest, United States - 10_EM | ecosystem: Host-associated > Plants > Roots > Unclassified... | reverse complement strand
GGCCGCTTGACCGGCGCCCACTTCGGAACGTACGACTACACCGCGAACTGCGATATCACCGCGGCGCATCAGCGGATGCGACACCCGGCGTGCGACTTCGCAAAGCACATGATGAAGGTCGCGTTCGCTGGCACCGGTGTGGCGCTGTCGGATGGCGCCACGAACATCATGCCGATCGCCCCGCACCGCGGGATCAACCTGAGCGACGCCCAGCGCGACGCCAATCGCTCCGCGGTGTTCGGCGCCTGGCGGATCCACGCCGAGGACATTCGCCACTCGCTCGTCAACGGCTTCTACCAGGGCTGGGACCTGCATCCCGCGCAGTTACCGAGCCGGTTTGGCACGGTCTATGGATTCTTCCTCGACGGCTTGAAGCCGGCGTCTGACCGCTTGCGCAACTTCGTCGACAAGGCGGCCCAGGCGACGCTGGTCGGCGACGTGTTCGACGACGCGGCGACCGGCCAGGGGCTGCTCAACTACTTCTTGCGCGGCATCGCGTGCGGCGCGGTCACCGAGCAGGAGGTGCTCGCCACCGGGCTCTCGCTCGACGAGATCCGCAGCAAGTCGTTCGTCAAGATCATGGCTGCGCGGCGCGCCAAGGGGTAGGGCGGGCCCCCGCCGGCGGGTTCCGAGGCACCGGCCGCCATCGCTCGTGGCGGCTACCGGTTGCGGACGCGGCTCGAGTCATGTAGACAAAGGGTCCCTCGGAGGATGTAGCTCAGTTGGTAGAGCACCAGGTTGTGGCCCTGGGTGTCGTGGGTTCAATCCCCATCATTCTCCCCGCATCCGGGGGCTTCGGCCCCCAACAGAACAACAACCGGCGACAACCGGTACCGGAGTCGTCACGCGACGTTCCGAGCTATCGAACAATGCCGCAACGGCATTTCGGCACATCTTCAGCCGGTCAGCTGCCGCAAGTACTCAAGTAGGCTAGGTTTTATGGCCTGCATCGCGCGGGCTCGGTGCGATAGCTCGCCTTTGGTGCCGACGCCGAGCTCGCCGAAAGTCTTTCCGAGCGCGGGCACCAGGAACAGTGGGTCGTAGCCGAATCCGCCGGTGCCGCGCGGGGCGTCGAGCACGAGGCCCTCGCAGGTGCCTTCCGAGGTGACCACGTCCTCGGCGAGGCGGCCAGCGGTGTCGGCCAGCGCGAGCACCGAGCGAAACCGGGCCGTACGGTGCTCGGCCGGCACGCCACGAAGCGCTTCGAGCAGCTTGGCGTTGTTGGCGGCGTCACTGGCCCCGTGGCCGGCGTAGCGTGCGCTCCACACGCCGGGAGCACCGGCCAGCGCGTCGACTTCGAGGCCACTGTCGTCGGCCAGCGCTGGAAATCCGGTCGCGGCGGAGACCTCGCGCGCCTTCTTGATCGCATTGCCGGCGAACGTATCGGCGTCCTCGTCGACCTCGGGGATGTCGCGGCCGAGCCGCGCCGCGGCCTGGGCGATCCCGATCACGTCGACGTCGGGGAGCAGCTGGCGTAGCTCGATCAGCTTGCCGGCGTTGCGGGTCGCGAACACCAGGGGGCGGGTCATGCAACGACCTTGCGCTGTGCCTCCGCCAGCTGGCGGATGCCGATCGCCGCGAGGTCGAGCATCGCGTCGAGCTGCTTGCGATCGAACGTTCCATGCTCGGCGGTGCCCTGGACCTCGATCAGCGCGCCGTCCTCGGTGCCCACCACGTTCATGTCGACCTCGGCCTTCGAGTCCTCGACGTACGGCAGATCGAGCACGACGTCGCCGCCGACCACGCCGACCGAGACGGCTGCCACGGGTGGGCGTAGCGCGCGCATGTCGGCGAGCTTGCCGGTCGCGACCAGCTTCTTGATCGCGAACGCGAGCGCGATCCAGGCGCCCGTGATCGAGGCGACACGGGTTCCGCCATCGGCCGACAGGACGTCGCAATCGACCGCGATCGTGCGTTCGCCCAGCTGCGACAGATCGACCGCCGCGCGCAGCGAGCGCCCGATCAGCCGCTGGATCTCCTTGCCGCGGCCGCCCGGATCGCGCTTCGACCGGGTGTGCGTGGCGCGCGGCAACATCGCGTACTCCGCTGTCAACCAGCCCCGTCCCTTGCCGGTCAGGAAGCCGGGGACGCCGTCCTCGACGCTCGCGGAGCACAGCACCCAGGTATCGCCGAGCTTGATCAGCGCCGAGCCTTCGGCGTGCTTCTGGTAATGTGGAATGATCTCGAGCGTGCGGAGCTGATCGGGGCGTCGGCCATCGGGGCGCATGATGGCGCGCAGGCTACCCCAAAGCTCCCCGCGCCGGGAGCGAGGGCGAGGCCAAGCTCGGCGGCGCCCCAGTCCGGAGAAAACCCCGGACGCGGGGCGGAAGGTGAGCCACCCAGCGCCCCGGCGTGTCGTGACGACGGGTTGCACGAACGACGCGTGGCCTTGTGGACCTCATGACGAAATTAACAATCGATGTCATCTGGCTCATCTGGCTCATCTGGCTCATCTGGCTCATCTGGCTCATCTGGCTCATCTGGCTCATCTGGCTCATCTGGCTCATCTGGCTCATCTGGCTCATCTGGCTCATCTGGCTCATCTGGCTCACATAGACGTTGATGTGACGTTGATGTAAATCTGGAGTAAGCAGTTGCATAGAACAGCTGACGCGGCGGTGCGCCGCGTGGTCCGAAGCTCGTCGCCACGCCGCCGCTTTTGTGCGCCGCGTTTGTGTCGCCTGCACATCCGAGATGCTCGTGCGGCATTGTCGAATTCCGTTGTCGGCGTAATTGGCCCAGTTCAATGTGGCTATTTCGTAGTCCATGCCAACTGGGGATTGATAACGTTAGTTACAGCCTGCATACTTGGTTGCATGGGCGGCAGCAACACGGTGTTGGTGCTCGCGTCGGGCGGTGACGCGTGGTCGACACTCGTTGAATCGTTGAGTAATTCGCACGGATACCGCGTCCTGTGCGCGCGTTCGCTGGACGAGGCAACGGGAGTGCTCGCGGGCGTACACGTCGATCTCGTGATCGTGGAGCACGGCACATTGGCACTGGATGGTTGCGAATTTCTCGTAGCACTGCGTGCCTCGCATCCAGAGGTCATTCGTGTACTGGCGCTCAACGCGGCGGTGGACGACATGGCGCGGGCGGCGGTCTATCAGTTCCTACATTTACCGATCGATGCCGAACAGGCGTGCCTGGTTGTCAAGCGCGGCCTCGAGGCGCGCGAGCTGTCGCGCCGGCATCGCCTGCTGTCACGTGAATTCAAGCTGTCGGATTCCAGCCCGCTCGACACGGGGCATGTCCCGCCGGTGTCGAAGAGCATGCGGTTCGAGAAGCTCGTGTATGTCAGCGAGAAGATGGCCGAGGTGTGCCACCAGGCGCGGATCTCCGCGCGCACGGATCTGCCGGTCTTGATCCAAGGCGAGACCGGCACCGGTAAGGAATTACTCGCACGCGCGATTCACTACAACTCGCTGCGCCGCAACAGTCCGCTGCTGGTGCAGAACTGCGGTGGCATCCCTGATGCGCTGCTCCAGTCCGAGCTGTTCGGTCACAAGCGGGGGGCGTTCACCGGGGCGATCTCCGACCGCCTCGGCCTGTTCCGTGCGGCCGACGGCGGCACCGTGTTCCTCGACGAGATCTCCGAGGTGTCACCGTCCTTTCAGATCAGCCTGCTGCGGTTCCTCCAGGAGGGCGAGATCAAACCCCTCGGGGCGGACCAGGTGGTGTCGTCGAAGGTCCGCATCATCGCCGCGTCGAATCGGCCGCTGAAGGCGCTGGCGGCGCGTGGTGAGTTCCGCCGCGACCTGTATTACCGGCTCAAGGGCTTCGAGTTCGAGATCCCCGCGCTGCGCGAGCGCACGGCCGACATCGCGCCGCTCGCCGAGTTCTTCGCGGCGAAGCACAGTGACGACACCCGGCGGCGGGCGCTCGGCATCTCGGCGCACGCGCTCGAGAAGCTCGTCGCGTACGACTGGCCGGGCAATATCCGCGAGCTCGAGAACGAGATCCGGCGGCTCGTCGTGCTCACCGGTGACGGCGAGTACATCACGACGCAGCACATGCCGCCGGGCTTGCTCGCCGCGACCCGGCACCCAGCACCGATGGCAGCGTGGAGTGGCCAGGGGCAGGGCCAGGGCCAGGGCCAGGGCCAGGGGCAGGGCCAGGGCCAGGGCCAGGGGAAGACCCTCAAGGATCAAGTCGAGAGCCTCGAGAAGCACCTGGTGTACGAGACGCTAGAACGCTGCAACTGGAATCAGAGCAAGGCGGCGGGCGAGCTCGGGCTCTCGCGTGTTGGACTCGCGAACAAGATCCGCCGCTACGGACTCGCGGAGGCATGATCGATGCCCGCACCGGCGGATCACCCGGCATTCGTCCAAATTGCGCTGACGTGCAACTTGGCGCGCGACCCCAGGTGACGTCGGCGTGCAAAGCTCAGCAGCTATCACGATTGGTTGCGGGAGCGCGGCATTTGCGGTAGTGGCAATGAATGGCAAAATTGTGATGCATGCCGCGCCTCCGCGGGAGCACGATGGTGTTCCTGAATACCGAACCGCCGAGCGTGTGAGATCTCGTTGCCGATTTCGGCATCAAGAGGCCGTGGCATCCGCCGTGGGTAAGTCGCTCGGCGACAACCTGCGTAGTTGCGCTACTCATTGGCCAGCGGACGAATGCCACTATCGGGTTGCGGCTCCTGAAGGCCCGGCGTGGCGCGCCCTGCGCGGCCAATGAGAGATCGGAATCGCGATCTCTGGAGATTCGGCCGAGCCGGCCGAATCACGGGCTGCGGGTGGCCAGTGGTCACGCTCGAGCTACGTGGTGCCGGGCGGTGTGATGTGCACACCCACGCTGACCGACGTGCGTCGTGCGGGAGCATCGTCGAGGACAAGCCCGAGCGCGCGAGCTCCAGTCACCCATTCGGTCGCCCGACACGATCGACGCAAAACAACACTGCCGCTTTCGCAAGTAAGTACTCGTGGTCTACCGCGGTGTCGGATCACCCGGACCGGCTGGACCAGGTGGCCCGGACGGTCGCATCGCGTCCGGGCCGCTCCTCCGGCCGCTGATCGCCGGCGGTATACACGGCGACCGGGAGGCGGTGAAACGCTATTATCTCGAGACTGAGCGAATCGTTCGCGAGCTTCGGCTCGGTGATGTGTGGTATCTATAGTCGACAGAGAGACAGCCGCGGTTGGGGGCAACCGCGGCTGTCCGACGAGCGCTGTGTCGTTGGATCGATGTCAGAGGTGGAAAGATCGAGGACTATCAAATTGTCGCCTGACAATATGGAACGTCGTGTGGAGGTCGACCGGTGCTCGACTCGCGAAGTTCCGGACCGCTTGACACGTTCAACGATGACCACACCAGATAGAGACGCGGATGTTCGAGCCGCCGTCGCGCAGCTGCTGCGCGATGGCCTGGTGACCCAGACCGAGCCATTTCCCGAGACCGACCAGGAGTTCGCCATGCTGCTCACCGAGCTTCGGCACATACCGAGCGCCCAGCTCCGCACCAAGCTGGTGATCGCGGGTCTTGTCGACAAACCGCACGGGCCAGAACGTCAGCGCTGTACCGAGTGCATGTATTTCCTGGTTCATCGCAAGTGGTGCGATCTCCCGGAGCTCGCGGTGCCGGTCGAGCCGGACTGGTGGTGCAGGCTATGGCGGATCTGAGCGCGAGGATCGGATGTGGCGATCCGAACCGTTCGGACGACGGACTGGTCCGGCGCTGGTCGGCGCAGGCCGGCGCGAGCTTTCACAGGCGGTGTCGACCGATGTCGCGATCCCGGCTGATCGAACGGTCGCGGTCGCGTTCGGGCTCGGATCGTCCAACGAAGTTTACGACGGCGGCGGCGAACGCCGTCGTGCGAAACGAACAACTGCTCGTACAGCGTGGAGCCTGCATATGATCCGAGAGTTCGAGCTAACTGTGGTGCACGGCACAATGATGTTTCCATCCGAGGACTACGAGAACGTGTTCGGCCCCGCAGGCGCCGTGGTGCTGCTGCGACAGGACGCAGATCTGCTGATCTTGCCGGTCCACCAGGCCGCGTTCGGCGGCCACCTCGTGGCGCTGCGTAACCTGGTGGGCGATCGCGCGGTCGATGCACTCGAGTTTTTTCGTCTGCAGCGACTCGACAGCGAGCTCGAGCTACGCGTCTGCGCGCATTGGAATCCTGAACGCAGTGCGCTGTGTGTGCGTGGCTTGTTCGCATAGCTCCCACACGGTCATCTAACGTAACGGGCCGAATTCTTGGCTGCCGCCAAGTCACGCGTGATCTGCTTCGCAGGTCTCCGTCGGCTCCGCATCCGGCAGGTCGCTTCGCGCCCTGGGCTAAGTCTCCGTGTTTTCAGTGTAGTTTTCCGGCCACCGTGTCACTCGCATGTAAACGTAGTTTGCAATCTACGTATTGAGTAGACAGTGTGTTTATGGCAGACGACAACAGGATCATGGATCGTCTGAGCGAGCAAATCCGAGCGGCGCTCGCCGCCGCGGATAACGACATGCTGCCCGCCTCCGAACGCGCCGCGCTGGCGATGGAGATCGGGGGCCGGCCCCCGCACCTGCCGCGCCTGGTGTCCCACCTGGCCGCGGCGTTCATGGCGTCTGTGCTTCAAACCCAGCTGCACGGGGCGTGCGGATGATGGCGACCGCCGAGCTCCGTCCGTCGGAGACCTCTGCTCGCGCTGCCCGCGTCGTGCTGGTCGGGCTGGTGGACGAGATCGCACGGCTCGAGCACCTCATGCTGGGTTGGGACGACCAGGCGCGCGGCGCGGTCGCCGCGTACAAGCGCGCGGTCGACGCGCTCCATGCCGAGGCCCTGCGCCGGCTGGTGCGTGCGTTCAAGGCGGAGCCGCTCGCGCTCGCTACCCTGCGCGAGGCCGTCATGGACGATGTTGTGTACAGTGTATTTCGCCTGCTCCAGATCGTGAAACCGAGCCTCGACGAGCGCGTCGAGGTCGCGCTCGCCGGGGTTCGGCCGATGCTGGCCGCGCACGGTGGCGACGTCGAGCTGGTGCGGGTCGAACCGCCGATGATCGAAGTCCGGTTCCTGGGCGCGTGCGACGGCTGCGCATCGTCGGTGATGACCTTCCATGCCGGCGTGAAGCAGGCCGTGTTCGACGCGTGTCCGGAGATCACCGACGTGCACCAGGTCAAGGGCATCGGTGGCCGCCACACCGAGGAGGCGCCGGTGAGCCCGTTTGCGCTGACCCAGCTCGGGACCTGGCACGACGCGGGTGAGCTCGACGAGCTCGCGGACGGCGGCATGCGCGCGGTGGTGATCGCCGATCGGCCGCTGTTGCTCGCGCGCCGCGGCGGGGCGATCACCTGCTTCGTGAATGCGTGCGCCCACCTCGGGCTGGGTCTCGAGAATGGTGCGATCAGCCGCGGGATCCTCACCTGCGCGCACCACGGCTTTCAATACGACCTCGCGACCGGCGCCTGCCTGACCAGGCCAAGCCTCGTGCTCGCAACCCACCCCGCGCGGATCGTCGGTACGCGCATCGAAGTGAAGCTGGCCCGATGACCATGCGCGTCTCCCTCGCTCCCACCCGGATCTTCACGATCGAGACGGCCCGGCTGCCGCCGCTCGATCTGGCTAGCGCCGCCACGATCGACGCGCCCGGCGCGCCGATCGCGCCCGCCGCGGACACGCGGCTCGGCCCGCGCGACCGCGTGTGCTGGCGGTACGTGATCACCACCAGCACGACGACCGCGATCATCGCGGACCTTGGCAATCACCGCGTTTTATGGGAGGCGGCATGACGGAGCCCGGGACCGACTTCGAGTCGCTTGCGCAAGGATGGGTCGCCCGCCCGCGGGACGCGACGCGCGGCAGTACCAGCCTGACACCGCCGGGCGCCAAGGGGCGTGACGGCGCGCTCGGGATCGAGATCCGGGTGCGCGGCTGCGTGCAGGGCGTCGGGTTCCGGCCCGCGGTATGGAAGCTCGCGCGAGAGCTCGGCGTGACCGGCGAGGTGCTCAATGATGGTCAGGGCGTGCTGATCCGCGCCGGCGGCGAGCCGGCGGTGCTCGCGCGCTTCCTGGCGCGGCTCCGGCGCGAGCGGCCGCCGCTCGCGCGCATCGAGGGCTTCGAGACCCGGACCTACGCCGGTGCGCTGGCCGGCGAGTTCCGGATCGTCGCGAGTGAGGGTGGGGTCGTGCGCACGCAGATCGCACCGGACGCCGCGATCTGCGATGCGTGCGCGGACGACATGGCCGATCCGTTCGGCCGGCGCTACCGCTATCCGTTCACGACCTGCACGCACTGCGGTCCGCGGCTCAGCATCATGATGGGCGTGCCCTACGATCGCGCCGCGACGACGCTGTCCGGGTTCCCGCTGTGCTTGCCGTGCGCGGCCGAGTACGGTGACCCCGCCGATCGCCGGTTCCATGCCGAGACCACGGCGTGCCACGCGTGCGGGCCGAGCGCGCACCTGGTGCGCTACGACGGTCGCGCCGTCAGCTTCGAGCAGTTCTCGCTGCTCGATGGCGTCGATGCGGTCCCCGGGCTCCTGGCGCGCGGCGAGATCGTTGCGATCAAGGGCCTCGGTGGCTATCACCTCGCGTGCGACGCGACCCGCACGGACGCGGTCGCGAAGCTGCGCGCGGCCAAGCATCGCGATCGCAAGCCGCTCGCGCTGATGGCGCGCTCGATCGACGTGATCCGCCGGTACTGCAACCCCGACGCCAGCGAGACCGCGATCCTCGCGAGCCCGCAGGCGCCGATCGTGCTGCTCGAGGCGACCGGTCCCGAGACCTTGCCGGCCGGCATCGCCCCCGGGCTCAACACGCTCGGGTTCATGCTGCCGGCGACCCCGCTGCACCGGCTGATCCTGCGCACGTTCGATCGCCCGGTCGTGATGACCAGCGGCAATCTGTCCGACGAGCCGCAGGCGATCGACGACGCGGACGCTGCGCGCCGGCTCGCCGGGATCGCCCGCTACGCGCTGGTCCACGATCGGCCGATCGCCAATCGGGTCGACGACTCCGTGGTGCGGCTCAGCGATGGGGCGATCCGCGTGCTGCGCCGTGCTCGCGGCTATGCCCCGGCGCCGATCAAGCTGCCGCCCGGGTTCGAGCGCGCACCCGAGCTGCTCGCCTATGGCGGGGATCGCAAGGCCGCGTTCTGCGTGGTCACCCACGGCGACGCGATCCTGTCGCAGCACCAGGGCGATCTCGAGAACGCGGCGACGCTCGACGACTATCGCCGCAACCTCGCGCTCTACACGACGATGTTCAAGCACGAACCGTCGGCGATCGCGATCGATCGCCACCCCGACTTTCACTCCGGGCGAGTCGCGCGCGAGCACGCCGCGGCGGCCGAGCTGCAAGTGATCGAGGTCCAGCACCACCACGCGCACGTGGCCGCGTGCCTGGTCGACAACGGCCGACCGCTCGCGGCGCCGCCGGTGCTCGGTGTCGTGCTCGACGGGCTCGGGCTCGGCGACGACGGCACGCTGTGGGGCGGCGAGTTCCTGCTCGCCGATTATCGCCACGCGCGGCGGCTCGCCACGTTCAAGCCGGTCGCGCTGCTCGGCGGCGATCGCGCGTCGCGCGAGCCGTGGCGCAACCTGTACGCGCACCTGGTCGCCGAGCTCGGCTGGCCGGCGTTCACGGCCAGCTTCTCTGACCTCGCGGTCCATGGCCAGCTGGCCGGCAAGCCGCGCGCGCTGCTCGACGCGATGCTCGCCAGCCACGTCGGGGTCCCGCCGGCGTCGTCGTGTGGCCGGCTGTTCGACGCGGTCGCGGCGGCGCTCGGGATCTGCTTCGAGCATCAGGGTTACGAAGGCGAGGCGGCCGCGCGGCTCGAGGCCGCGGTCGATCCGGAGGCGCTCGATGAAGGCGACGAGCTGGCGTATCCGTTCGCGATCCCGCGGCTGCTGGGCTCGGGGCTGCCGTACATCGAGCCGCTGGCGATGTGGAGCGCGGTGTTCGGCGATCTGCTGCTCGGCACGCCGGTGGGGGTGATCTCGGCGCGGTTCCATCGCGGCCTCGCGCGCGCGGTGGCCCAGATGGCCGGCAAGCTCGCGCGCGGTAGTGGAGGGGCGCCGGCGTTCGATACCGTCGCGTTGTCCGGCGGTTGCTTCCAGAACCGCGTGCTGTTCGAGCAATGCGCGTGCCGGCTGCGCGCGGCGGGCTTGACGGTGCTCGCCCACGCCCACGTGCCGACCAACGATGGCGGTCTCGCGCTCGGTCAGGCGGCGATCGCGGCGGCCCAGCTGCTGGAGCCCACCGAGGGCGTCGCCCGCCGCAGTCCCAGCGCTCGGCTCACCGCGGTCGATCCGGCGGGAGCTGGCGATCCGTGGTCCACCCCCTCAATGTGAGTCGCGCAACAACATCTTGGCGGCGTTGCGCACCGTGACCGGATAGGCGGTCTGCACGGTCGCGAGCTTGAGCTCGTGCTTCGGCGTCAGGCGCAGGACCTTGACGACCTGGTCGGTCGCGAGCCGCGGATTCGACAGGAGCGCACGCCGGACCTCGGGGATCTGTAGCCATGCGTTGTTGCCGACGATGATCTCGAGCAATACCCGCGGTAGCGAGCCGTATCGCGCGATCCGCGAGACCTCTGGCGCGGTCAGCCGCGGATTGCGGAGCAGGGTCTCCCATACGTTCTTGCCGTACAGCCGTTCGAGCACGATCCGCTCGTGCAGCTCACCGCTCACCGCGAGCTTGATCTGCGCGGCGAGGTTCAAGCCACGCAGCCGCTCGTGCACGTTGCGCGCAAACGGCTTTGTCGAGTCGCGCCGACGGCGCGCCCCCACCACGGCCTCGGCTCCGTCCTGTTCGGCGCCGCCCAGGGTGGCTTCCGCGTCGTCTCCCATCTCATGGCCGCCACTGAGCATGACGGCTGGGTCGCGGTCGTCGTTGCCGTCGTCGTCGTAGTCGCCCAGCGTCAGCTCCAGTTCATGGGCCTCGTCGGCCTCGTCGGCCTCGTCGCCCGCGCGTCGCCCGCGCGGATACGCCGGGGTCTCGACGCTGCCGTCCGCGATGCGCGCGTGGCCAGCGCGCGCGCGGCTCGCGCGGCTATCGTCGCCACCTGGGTCGGCCTGATCGTCGTCGGCTTCGATGCCGAACGGGTAGGTATGGTTGGCCGCGTTCCTGCCGGTATCGGCCTCGTCGTCACCCCGGAGCTGCGGGTAGGCTTGGGTGTCGCGGGCGGGGTCGTCTTGATCGTGGTCGAGGATCGGCATTGGAAGGTCGTCGTCCAGCGCCTCGAGGACGACCAGCGGGACCGGCTCGTTGAAGCCGAACAGCTCGGGCTCCTCGTCGAGCAACGCCGGCCCCAGCCCCACACCGTCGTTCATCGAGTCGTCGGCCGCGGTCTCCACGACCACGGGCGCATCGACCGCATCGGCGAACCCGACCGACGTTCGGACCACCGGATCGAGCTCGGCGAGCTGTGCCTTCATCTCGGTAGAAAACCCGACAAGCTCCAGGCCGGCCCCGCGGTGCTCATCGACGTACACCACGCGGGCGGGCAGCACGACCTGGTGATTGGCGCCGCACACCAGCAGGTCGCACTCCTGCGCCAGCCGGAGCGCACAGCCCGGAACGAACACGCCACCCGCCGCGAGATCGCGCGCGAATTGCACGTCGGTCGCTAGCTCAATCACCACCGTAGACCGACTCACAGCTCCATTGTACGCCGTACGGCGGCCGTGCATCCAGCTCGTGCACCACGCGGCACCCCCGGGATCGATTCTCGTAACCGCGCTGACTTACATGACCCCGAGTCAGGGGGCCATCACGTCCCCCCTGCTGGGCGTTGCACGGGTGGGGGCCGTCGACCGCAGCGCCGGGCTACGGGCGCGCGCGCTTGACGCGTCGGCTGGGCCCGGTCGTCCGGATCTCGGACAGGTCGCTCGCGAGCTCCGACAGCGGCCCGGGACAGACCTCGCGCAGCTTGCACGCGGAGCACTCGCCGCCGCTCCAGATCTGCTCGTAGATCGATTGCACCTGGTCGAGCAGCGGCGCGTCGTCGGTGACGATCCCGAGCTCGAAGTTGCGGCGCCCGCTGCCCTTCGCGCCGAGCCCGGCGCCGGTCCAGTTCGCGCTGCCGAGGTAGAGCAACTCGCCGTCGACGATCACCGCCTTGAGGTGGACCCGTGGGCAGCGCCGCAGGGCCAGGCCCCCCGCGACCAGCCGCGGGTGATTCGCGAGCTCGGCGCGGAACGGCCGCGACGGGATCTCGGCATGCAGGAGCCGTAGCTCGACACCGCGGGCGGCCAGCTCGTCGAGCCCTGCCAGCACCGAGCCGTAGCTCGGGCGCCGCAGGTTGCGCCGCCGGCCCGGTGCAGCGCGCCCGTCCTCGACCATCAGCTCCTTCACGTTCGCGGTCGCGATCCACACGCTGGTGTGCGCGTGGAGGACGGCTCGGATCACGCGCTCGTAGTGACCGCGGCCGGCGATCAGCTCGAGCGCGACCGCGCGGGCCGGTGCGATCGCGTCGACGGAGCGCGCCGGCGGCGGCGATCCGCGTCGCCGCGTCACGGGCCGGGGCATGGCTCGATTCCCGGTGGCCGCCCCACGCCGCAGGCGAGCGCGCTGTCGCGGCACAGGTCGAGGGGCTCCCGCATCGCGCGCATCATGCCCCAGGTTCGCGAGACGACAAAAAACCGAAACCGCGGTCGCGCAGCGCTGTCCTACTCCCTGAACATCGACGGCGCCGCTGCACCGGCAGCGCGCGTTGCCGTGGCCGTAGATCGTGCCGCGCGCCATGGCGCGCCGCGATCGACAGCCGCGGCGCGAGCTCGCGCGCCGTCTACCGGAGGTCTGTCATGCGTTCCACCCGATGGGCGCGACGGGCGACGTACGCCCTCGCCATCTCGATCTGTGTCCCCGCGCTCGCCGATCGTGCGAAACGCTCGGTCTCCAACTGCGCCAGCTTCGAGCAATCCGACGACCACGACGCCAAGGTGGCGCTCACGATCCACAACACCTGCTCGATGCCGCTCGACTGTGCGGTGTCCTGGCGCGTCGTGTGCGCGCCCGAATCGAAGCGCCGGCGCAGCGCTCATCCAAAGGCGACCAGCCTTGCGATCAGCACAGGGACGAGCCAGAGCGCCGAGGCATCCGCGGTCGTCTGTGGCGACGACAGCTGGGTCCTCGACTCGGTACGGTGGCGCTGCCAAGCCAATAAGGAGTGAGATTCAAATGTGTTAGCAGTTTAAGCACGCCTGGTACCACCCGCTGAACGCCGCGGTCGCGTTAGATCGTCGACCTGCGTCCCGCGTCTGTATTCCACAAGCGACCAAGCGCTTCCCCGAGCCCGGCGCCCTTCCAGCGCCAAGTGCTCGAACTGTCAGGGCTCGCTGGTTCGTCGCTCGAAGAATACACACGTAGTATAAGGACCAGGACGATGGCGGACCGAACGGACATGGACCTCGATGCGCTGCTGATCAGCGCGCTCTACGGCGAGCTTGCGCCCGCCGATGAAGCGCGACTGGCGGCGCACCTCGCGTCGCATCCCGCCGATCAGACCGCGCTCGCCGAGCTCGCCGGCACGCGCGATGCCGTGCGTGAAACTCGCATCCTCGCCGTCCAGCTCGATCCGCCGCCGTCGGTCTCGGCGCAGCTTCTGCACGAGGCAGCGCGATGGTCGCCCAAGAAGGCGGCTTCACGCCACGCCGAGACGGCGGGTTGGTTTCACCGCTTCACGCGGGCTTTCGTGGCGCATCCGGCGATGGCAATGGCGGCCACGTTCGTGCTTGTCGTCGGCGTTGCGGGCACGTTGTACGTGCGCCGTGGCGAGCGGGTCGGCGAGCCGACCGCCACGGTGGCCGCGTCCGAGCCGCGCTCGAGCGAGCCGACGGGTGCGCCCGTGGCGGCGCCAGCGGGTGCGCCCGTGGCGGCGCCTGCGCGCCCCGACGAGCAAGCTGGCTCGGCCTACGGGGCCATGGTCGACGAGTCCAAAGCGGCTGGGGCCGTGCGCGAGAAGCAAGCGCCTGCGGCGTCGCCCGCACCTCAACCGCCGCTGTCGCGTTCCCCGGTGCCACCCGCCAACGCAAAGGTCGCCAAGCGAGCCGGCATCTCGGGAATCGAGCTGCGACACCCCGAGCCCGAGCCCAAGGACTTCGACGAGGATAGCGCGGTTGACGGCAAGCGCGATCGCCCCGCAGCGACCACCGATGATCGCCCGAGCGAACCAACGCGTCGGCTCGAGGCGATGAGCGAGGACAAGCCGCGCGTGGTCCGGGCGACGGGCCCCGGCGCTGCGGTCACGGTCGCGGCTCCGCAACAGCCGCGCAACGCGCCGGGCTCGGCCGACGCAAGCGGCGACCTGGCGGGCGGCGCGCCCGCGAAGCGCCCGGCCGCGTCCGACGGCCGATTCGCGAGCAAGGCAGGCGGCCCGAGCAAGCTGAGCAAGTCCAAGCTCGCCAGCGAGCAAGCTGCCGACGACCAAGCGCTGCTGGGGTGGGCCCAAAAGCAGCACGAGCTGGTGGTGGCGCTCGTGAAGTCCAGCAAGTGCCCGGCCGCCGCGACTGTCGCGACCGAGATCTACAGCCGCACGCCGAGCTACTACGCCGCGAATGTCGCGAACGACCGCTCGGTCAAGCCGTGTCTGTCGTACCTCAACAGCGAACGCGAGCGAGAAGATCGCAGGCTGGCAGCCAAGCGCGCCACGTCGGGTGATGCAGCGGAATCCGCTCCACCCGCGGTCGCTCCGGTACCCGTACGCGCCGCCGACAAGCCTGGGCCGAGCACGAAGTAGCGGTAGCTACGCGACGTTCGAGTCGCTACGTGCGGGGATGCTGGCCGGACGCCAGCATCAACGTGGCATCGAACGAACGCCATCGATACAGAAGTCCCCAGCAACCGCCGTCACCGTGTCGGCCACGGTGCGGCGGTAGCCCCCCAATCCACCGCCGCACCGCATCCCCGCCGCCCATCATCCATCTGACGGTCGCCCCTCGCGACCGCCCACCCGCCCATCAACCTCCTCAACCTGCCTGCCCGCCGCATCCCACGCACTCGCACCTATCCGTCCCCGCTATCGCCTATCGGCCTTCGCCTATCACTAAACCCCGCCGTCCTCGCCCACCCGCCGCCCTCGCCCGCCCGCCCCCCTGCCCGCCACCGCGCCGCCGCCCGTCCCGAAGTAGACTTCTCTCACCTACCGCCCCTACATCCACACCCGTAGCCCCTCAACCCGTCCTCGAAACCACCCTAAGCGAGCTGGTCCACCACGACCATGACCGCCGATTACGCCGCATTACTGGTGGCGGTGGAGGGTGGCGGCGCCCGCCATTTCCGTTTGTGGTTCCACGGAGTAAGCTCGTTCCGGAGCCCTGCCGCCGCTAGTCGCGCCTCACGGCGTTGTGTACGATCCTCCACATCCGCAGCAGCCCCGATCGTCGCGGAGCCGACATGGCAGTCCTCGCCAAGCATCCTGAAGGAACCCGCTCCACCTTGCTGTCCCGGCACCTTGTCGGTCGGTCGCGGCAAGCCGATCTCCGCATGAACGAGCCGACCGTGTCCGGAGAGCACGCCGTGCTGCGCTGGACTGGCCGCGAATGGGAGCTCCACGACCTGGGGAGCCGTAACGGGACGGTGGTCGATGGGCGCCGGTTGGCTTCCGGGGAGCGCGTCGCGCTGGTTCGCGGCGCCGTGATCACCTTCGGCCAAGCTGACAATGCCTGGCGCCTCGTCGATGACGCATCCCCAACGATCATCGCGGTGCCGGCCGAGGGCGGCGAGCCGATGTCAGCCGGCAACGACCTGCTCGCGCTGCCGAGCGAGGACAATCCGGAAGCGGTGGTCTATCGCGACGCGGGCGGCGAGTGGGTCCTCGAGCAGGGGGGCGAAGCGGCGCGGGTCTCGGATCGCCGGACCGTGCGGGCAGGCGGGCGCGACTTCATGCTCCGGGTGCCCGATCTGATCGCCGCCACCTGGGACAATAACTCGCCATCGCCGCATCTCGCCGCGCTGATCTTCCGGTTCTCGGTCAGCCGCGACGAGGAATACGTGGCGCTGTCGGCGCGCGACGACCACCACAACATCGACCTCGGCGCCCGCGCGCACCACCTGGTCCTCCTGATGCTAGCTCGCAGCCGGCTGGAAGATCGGCGCGCGCGGACGGCGCCTATCGATCGCGGCGACCAGCAACCCGAGAGCTCGGAAGGCTGGGTCTATCAGGACGAGCTCGCGAACAAGCTGACGATCGACGAGACCCACCTCAACGTGGCGGTGTTTCGCTGCCGGCGCCAGCTCGCCGAAGCCGGCATCGTCGGAGCGGCCAGCATCATCGAGCGCCGTCGACCGACCCGCGAGGTCCGCCTGGGCGTGTCACGGATCGAGATCGTCACGGTGTGAGCGCGCCGCGGTACCACGACTCGCAGTCGCAGCCCGATGGCTTGATCAATCGTCGATCGGCGTGACGACGATCTGCGGGTCGTGCAGGCAGCCGGTCGTGAACTGCACATCGAAGTCATAGGTCGCGCGGCTCGCCGGAATGCACAGGTGCTGCTTGCCGTCGTAGCTCGCCGAGGACTGGAGCCCCTGGCCATGGCAAAGGATGCCGGCGATGCCACCGGCGAGCTCGAAGGTCACGAACAGCGGATGGCTATCGTACTTCCACGCGAAGCCGCCGGTGAAGAACGGGCCGCTCGGCTCCAGCGCAAACGCAGGAATCTTGTTGAACGCCTTCACGTAGATCGTCTGCGGACGATTCCCCGGCGGGAGCGCCAAGTTCCCCGCTTCGGGAGCTTGGTACAGGACGTTGTCAGTGGTCTCTTCTGTGGTCGATTGTACTAGATTCGTCATTGTTATCCCTCCTGGCCGGGGCTCCTCAGCCACCGGATTTCGATCCCTCGCCCGCCGGGGACGCGTGCCCTCAAGTGACCGTAGCGCTGTGTCTCGGAGCGTTCAGATTCGAGGCACATCTTGCACAATGACTCTACGCACACGGGCCGTCCGGATCCATGACAGACGATTACGCGATCACGGCGATTATGGTGTCACTGCGCGTTTGTGCAGCCATCGAGATATCTCCTGTGCTCGCCCGGCGGACTCGCTGCCGAGTGCGACGTAGCCGGCCCGCGCTGCGTCGGCGAGCGTGCGGGCGCGCGCCGGGTCGCGCCCCAGGGCGGAGAGCGTCCGCGCCAGCCCCCACTGAATCTCCGCGACTTCCTGTGGATCGCTGGCTGCCTTCGACTGGTTGCGCAGATTCAGCGCGCGCTCCAGCGGCGCGAGCGCTTCGCGCGGACGGCCACGGCGCAGCTGGGCCAGCCCGATTCCCTTGAGCGGCAAGGCGAGGTCGGCATGATCCGGGTCCAGTGCTTTTTGGAGGATGGCCAGGGCTCTCTCGAAATGGTCTTGCGCGAGCTCGGCGCGATCAAGCGCCAGCAGCGATTCGCCGGTGTTGCTCAGCAGGATCCCCACCGTGACGTGCTCGGCCCCCAGCGCCGCGCTCAGGATCGGATACGCCGCTTCGTCGGCGGCGAGCGAGCCAGCGAAGTCCCTGCGCATGAAGCGGAGTACGCCGAGCCCCATCAGCGTCTCGCCGTGTCGTGGATGTCCGGCACCCAGCTGGTGCGCGAAGATCTGTTCGGCCCGCTCCGCGTGCTCGAGGGCCGCGGCATAGTCCCCGCGGTATTGACCCGCGACGCTGAGCCCTTGCTCGCAGTTGGCGACCTCGATCGAGTCTGCGCCGAGCTGGGTGCGATATAACTCCCGCGCAGCGAGCAGCTCGGTCTCGCCGCGCTTCGCGTCGCCGAGCTGCTCGATATAGAGCATGCCGAGCGCTCGCCGGGTGCGCGCGACCTCCGGATAGGCCGAACCCCAGGCCTGGATCCCCAGCGCGAGTGCCCGCTCGCCGTCGGCGACCGCGGGCTTGGCTTGACGCAGCCGCGCCTCGACGACCGCGCGGTCGCGCAGCAGCGGACTGAGCCGAGGGTCGGTCTTTCCCCACATCGCCTCGGCGATGTCGAGCGCGTGGGACAGCGTGATCAGCGCGGTGCGTGGGTCTCCAGAGGTGAGTTGGAACATGCCACGCGCGCGCTCGAGCGCGACGCGGCGTGAGTCGCTCGGGTGTCCGAGGCGGCGAATCCAGGCTTCACCGTTCGTCAGCCATGACTTGGTCTCGGCGGGTCGCAAGTCGCGGGTTCCGCCACTGACCACCAGGGTCAAGTACACGTCGGCGACCAGCTCGTCGTGACGACTCGACACGGCTAGCTCGACGGCATTGTTGAGCACGGCAATGGACTCGGCGACGTTGCCGCGCGCGAGCTTGACGCGACCGTCCAGATAGCTGATCTCCGCGCGTACCGGCTCGCCGTCGAGGTGCTTCGCGAGATCCCCGGCCTTGGCCACGATCGGCTCCGCGCTGGTGATGTCGCCCGCGGCGAGCAGGGCGCCGGCCTGTGCCAGGTGCTGGCGCACCGCTGCGACCTGCGCCTGGGTCCGCGGGTCGGTTGCGGCCGCGCTGTGCTGACCGAGCTCCAGGAGCACCGCGGTATCCGCGCACAATGCGATATCGCCGAGGCTGCCGAGGATCTCGCTCGCGTGCGCGACCGCCAGTGTCGGCCGGCTCTGTAGCACCTCTGCCGCGGCGGACAACGAGCGCCGTCGATCCTCCAGGCATTCGGTGCGCCGATCCAGCAGGTCGGCCGACTGCACGTGCTGCACGTGGGTCGCCTCGCAGGCCGCGTGCTGCGCAGCTAACCAGGTGTTGGCGTAGCGATCGAACAGCGCCTCGGTGGATGCCCACACGCTGGCGGCAAACGGTGTCCCGGTGCCGATCAGCGCAACCTGGACGCGCAGCTTGGTGGCGGCATCCCAGACCCCGGCCAGCTTCGCCGTGGCCTCCGGGCAGACCGGCGGTCGCTCGCCGTGCGACAGCGCGTAGGTCATGCCGGCGGTCGCGAGCACGGCCACGACCACTGCCACCGCGAGCGCTCGCTTGCGCGCGCGGTGGCGCCGGCGAGTCAACTCCCCCAGCAGCGCATCCATGGATGCGAATCGCTGGCTGGGTTCGTGAGCCAGCCCGCGCATCATCACGTCCCATAGCCACCGCGGATACGGCGAGTCGGGAGCGTTGCGCCGGCGCGCCGGCCGCTCCCCGCTCGCGAAGTCCAGGTCGGCGGTCGGTCGCTCGCCGTGCAGGCCCTCGTACAGCGCGACGCAGAACGCGAACTGATCCGTTCGGGCATCGACGGCCTGGCGCGCGATCTGCTCCGGCGCCATGTAGCCCGGGGTGCCTGCGGCGCGGGCGGCTGCGGTCGTCGGCAGCGCGTGGGGGCCGCGGGATGCGGGGGCAGGTGGGCCTCCCGTGCCCGGGGCACTCGAGGACCCGGCGGCGCTCGGCGCCGGCGCCTTGCCGTTGCCGGGTGCGTCCGGCGTGTGCGTCGCATCGGGGCTACCCGGCATCGCGACGCCAGGCTGCGTGTCGCAGGTGCTCGGGGTTTCGTCGGTGTCGCGCCGGGCGTTGGCCACAGGTGCGTCCGACGAACGTGGATCGCTCGGAGTTGCGGGGTCGGCGGCGAACGCGAGGCCAAAGTCAGCCACCCGCGGGCGGCCGTCCTCACCGATCAAGACGTTGTCGGGCTTGAAGTCGCGGTGGACGATCCCGCGCCGGTGCGCGGCCGCGAGCCCCTCGCCGGCGGCCGCGTAGGTGGCGACGACCTGTTGCCAGGTTCGCGCGCCGTCCTTTTGCCACGCGCGCAGCGTCGGGCCTTTGACCAGCTCCATGGCGATGAACAGCGGGCCGTCGGGCAGCGTCCCGACTTCGTAGACGGTCACGACGTTCGGGTGGGACAACCGGGCCTGGGCTTGCGCCTCGCGCAGCAACCGCGCCTGCGCCCGCTCGTCACTGCCGCGCGCAGCCACCAGCTTGATGGCGACCTTGCGCTCGAGCTTCTCGTCGAACGCGGCGTAGACCACGCCCATACCGCCGGCGCCGAGCCGCTCGAGCAGGACGAACTGGGCGACGCGCTCGAGCAGGGGGGCTGATCGGCCGACGGGCCCGGTGTGGTAGTCCGGCGTCCCGATCGACGTGGTGTCGCCGTAGGTCATGGTTGCCGGGCGCCGGCGCAACACGGCCTCGGGGCCCGAGCCCTCGACGGTCGGGCTGGTCGCGTGCAGATCCTCGCGGCGGCGAATCACGGGTTCCCTGGGCGACGAACGCAGCGCCACGGTAGCCCGATTTCCTGCACCCCATACCCGATGTGCGCACCCATCCGCGTTGTATAGAGCAGGTGGAAAAACCGGGTCAATCGTGGAATGCAGCGTAAGGCTACGCCCGAGGCGGGCGTCGCTCCAACCAGCGGCGGATGGCGGCGGGTGCGTGAGCCAGTGCCTCGCGGGTCGGGGACTCGAGGGTGGCCGTGGACTTGGTGGCCCAGAACATCAGGGGGCCGACGCCCGCACGGTGGAGTCGCAGCACCGCCGCCGCGGCCTTGGCCGCGTAGACGCCGTCGAGGCGAGGCCCCGGGAGCTGCTGCATCGCCGCGTCGCCCTGCGGGGTGGTGCGGCCGTAGCCCGGGCCGAGCTCCCGTCCGTCGATCACGAGCCCACGAACCAGCTCGGCCATCCCGGTCGCGACCCGCGGCCCCCCGAGTTGCTCGACGCGAGCCAGCGTTCGGCGCGCGAGATCGGCGGTGCGCCAGCGCGACGTCACCGGCCACGGGGTCACGCGGACGCCGTGGACGATCGGGACCGGCCAGCGCCACACGCCCAGCGCGCGGGCGACCTGCAGCCCGGCGAGCAAGCCGGCCGCGGTGCAGGTACTCCCGACGGCGAGGACGATCCGGATCGGTGGCGGAGCGAGGTGTGCGGCGAGCTGGTCCGCCAGCTCGAACACGGCCGCCAGCGCCCCGAACGTGCCGATCGGCGTCGCTCCGCCGGGAGGCATGACGACCGCATCGCGCTCCCGCCGCGCGACCCGCCAGGCTGCGAACGGCACCTCGATCACCGTGCGCAACCGGATGAGCGGGCAGCCCGAGGTGACGATCGCTGCGCAGTTCTCGACCGCCCATTCGCTGGTCGGCTGCGGGAACACCATCGCCGCGCCCTCGAGCCCGGCGCGCGCTGCATGCAGGATCGTGGCGATCGCGTGGTTCGAGCCGTACGCGCCGATCGCCCAGATCCGGCGGGCACCTCGCGCCTGCGCGTGACCGAACCACGCCTCCAGCGTTCGCACCTTGTTCCCGCCGTATCTTGGGTGAGCGTCACCTTCGTGTTTGATCGACACTGGTGCGCCGGGCCCGCCGGCGATCTCGACCAGGGTGAGCGGCGTGGGCCACGTACCTAACGCCACCCACGGCACGCGGAGCCGCGGGAGGTGGTTCGCCAGCGCGTTCAATGCTTCTCGGGCACGTACCCGGCGGGCATCACACCGCCGTCGCCAAACAGGAACGCGTCGCAGTGTTGCTTCAGCTCTTCGTGGGCCTTCTTCTGTGTGAGATCGAGGCGATTTTCGTTCACGATCTTCTTGCTGTACTCGATCCACAGGGACCAGGCCTGCGCCGAGACGTTGTCATAGATGCGCTGCCCGAGCTCATCGTTGAACGGCTTGTACGGCAGACCGGGCAGCGTTTCTCCGAGCTTGAGGCACTTCACCATGCGAGTCATCACGCGGATTCGACCAGGTTTTGTTGCGTACGGCAATCCGCGCGGGGGCGTGAGGACCATCCGACGACAAGATCATCGGTTACGCGCTCGTACGGCCCGTGGTGGGGCGATGCTCCCCCGTGCTCGCGGCAGGCAACCCGTGCTCGGGGCGCACGGTCAACGCCTCACGGTTATCTGGATGCGTCGCCCCCGTGCCCATCGCGCCACCACTGGTTCCTTGCGAGGCTGGTCACGACCGTCCGCCGGACCGGCGTGCTATCACAGATCAAGGCGTTAACTCATGGAACAGTCGATCTGGGAGCTACTAAGTCACGGCGCCGGCGCGATGTGGGTCGTCCTGGCCTTCTCGGTGGTCGCGCTCACCGTCGCCATCGAGCGAGTGCTCGCCCAGTGGCAGTTCGTCACGCGAGCCCGCAGCCTCGGGGACATCGTCCGGCGCTGCCTGGCCCGCGGCGCCCTGGAAGAGGGACGCTCGGCATGCGAGCGGTCGCGATCCCCGGTCGCCGACATCTTCCTGGTGGGGTACGAGCGCCTCGGACGGGCCAAGCCAGAGCACGTGGCGACCGCGGTTCATCGCGAGCGCCTGCGCGTCAACCAGGACTTGCGCGCACGGCTGTGGATGCTCGGCACGATCGGTGCCACGGCTCCGTTCGTCGGTCTGTTCGGCACCGTGGTCGGCATCATGAGCGCCATGAACGACTTCAAGGGCGATGAGGAGGTCAAGTTCACGAGGATCTCCGGCCCGATCTCGCAGGCCCTCATCGTCACCGCGGCCGGCATCCTGGTCGCCGTCGGTGCCGTCGTGTTATTCAACTTCTTCAGCCAGCGCGCGAACCGGATCGCGACCGAGATGAAGCTTCTGTCCGACGAGTTCCTCGAGCTGTTGCTCGATCCGCCGAGCGAGACCCAGCCTCGCCGGGGCAAGCGCGAAGATGCCGATCGCGACGCCGATCGCGACCACAGCGAGAAGTCCAAGCGGACCAGAGGGGACGGCGATGGCGATCGGGAAGCTGCCTGACGACGACGCCGGCGAAGAGGCCGGCAGCGAGTCGATCTTCGCGGAGATCAACATCACGCCGCTGACCGACGTGTTCCTCGTGATGGTGATCATCTTCATGGTGAGCGCGCTCGCGGTGCAGGTCGAGGCGCGCCAGGAGAAGAAGAAGGTCAAGGACGAGCAGGCGCAGGTCGACCAGGAGAAGAAGAGCGGCCTCAAGGTCAACCTGCCGTCGGGCGCGGCGCAGGAGATCGACACGTCGAAAGCGTCGCTGGTGCTGGTGATTCCACTGTCGGGTGACGTCGCGGTCGGCGGCAAGGTGATGCGCGACGATCAGCTGAACAGCCTGTTCCAGGCCGCGTTTCAGCGCGACAAGAACACGCAGGTGGTGCTCAAGGCCGACAAGGGCGTCGCGCACGGCCGCGTCGTCAACATCATGGAGCGCGCGAAGCAGGCCGGCCTGACCCGCCTGGCGATCGGCACCAGCGGCGGCTGAGAGCCCGGGCACGATTCGGCGCGCCAGGATCGTGAGCTGAAGACGGAGCCGCCGATGAGGCTCGGGGCGGCGACCGGGAGCCTGCCGGCGACCCAGCGGCGGGCCCCACCCGCGTAGCCAGCTCGGGCCCGAGGCCCGGCGCGTGTGGCGTTGCTGGTCGGTGCCGAGCAGCTGGCGGAGCTGCCCACGCGAGATCCGCACGCCACACCGCTCCCTGGGGCTGGATCGCCGCCTGAGCTGACAATCGCGGGAATTTCGGCACGGATAAGCGGAGTACCTCCTGCGCAGACAAGACGACGCGGGCTCGCAGGCCCGAGGAGGTACTCCGTGGCACACGTTACCGCAACCAAGCAGGCGCACGCGAGCGCGGTGCGCGCAGAGCGGAAGCTCATCGAGCGCTATCACGTCGACGAGCGCCTCGCAGAGGCCAGCAAGGCCATCGATCCTGCTGGCGGGCATCAACGATTCCAGCGTTGGCGCGCTGCCCTCGATCGAAGCGACACGGCGATGCGTGGCATTTGCAAACAGCTCGATAGGCTGGTCTACGGGACTGGCGACGAGCGATTGCCGGGGGCCGAGCACCGGCCACAGCCCGATAACGAGCGTGCACGCATCGTCAACGGCCACCTGGCGTACTTCACCCGCGACTACCTCGACCTCACGGCCGGGTACTTCGTCAACAACGCCCATCCAAGTTCTGTTACGCGAGGGCGCGCCGTCGGGGATTCCCATTGGCAGCGGCGTCACCGAAGGCGCTTGCAAGTCCGCCGTCGGTGCGCGATTCAAACGCTCTGGTCAACGTTGGATCGAATCCGGCGTGTCGCCATGCCTGCATCTTCGCAGCCTGAGCCTCGATCGCCGACTTTCCTGCGGCGCTGCGCCTCTACTCCCAGGGCATCCAGCGCTCGCTCTGGCGAGCTCATTGAGATTTGGGATCAGGCGGCGTTCCAGACCCCCGCTCCCGGTCCAGCTTTGCCTGGAGGTCCGCCCGTAGCTCGACCCGACAGCCGTCCCCGTCGGGTTCGGCAAGATCGGCGGCGGCGAACCATGCGGCGACGGCGCAGCCAGACCATCGCCGCGGCCGAGGGATCGGCGCGCAGCACGCGCAACCAGGTCGATGCGATCGGGCGCCTTCTGGGGGCAGGCGGATCTTCCGGTCTCGTACATGAACGAGCACTCGTCGTTGACCGCCACGCTGCCTTCGCTCCCCCGACGCGGTGGTCGTCACGGAGACGGTATACCAGAGCGGCGCAGACGGCCTGGTACACTTGGTCGACTGGGGACCCGACCGCGAGAGCTACGTGCTGGAGCTGGAGCCATTTGAGCAGTACCGCTCACCCCACACTCGTGAATGGCTGTATCGAGTACACCTGAACGGGCGGCGGACGGCGAGCGTAGCCCGATGCCGAGGCCGGTGCAGACAGCCCGGCCGGGGCCGCCCACGCGCAAGTAGTGCTCCGCGCACTATCGGCACCACCGCCCTCGACCACATCGGCGCGCAGTCTCGCGCAGAACGTCAGCAGACCGTCGGGAGTGCGCTGTCGCGTTTTGCTGCTGGGGAGCGCCGGCAGCGGAAGCGTACAATAAGCCGCAGAGCCCCGGCAGAGCTCGCGCACCAGGATGCCTTTGATTGAGCGTGGGCGCCGGCGCGGGCCGCACTGTCAGACCGCGGGGACGTCGGCCATGTATGCAGGCCCCACGACGTCTCACAGCGGCGCAGTCGCTCGACGGCGCCCCGAAGTTCGGCGGGCAGACGTTCCACATCGCCAAGCTGCGTTGGATCGAGGAAGGCCCAGCGGCGGCGATCTCGACGACCACGAGGCCACACTCGCCGTGTTTTATGACCAGCGCGTCATGCCACGAATCGACTAGATCACACTCGATCTGGGCGCTCATTGGCTGTATGGTTCGAGTAGGTAGAAGCCTGGCGGCGACGTTGGGAGACGCCGCGCACGGCGTGCTTCGCCTCGAAACAACAGGAGGGATTATGTCTCGGACAGGACGTGGATTGTTGCTCGGTTGCGCGCTCGTTGTGGGGTGTGCGACGAGTCGGACGAGATGCAGGAGATCACCGGCGACCTCGGCGGTGCGGGAGCGCCGATCGACGATGTCGTGCGGCCGAACGTCGCGACCGATCCGGAGGCGACGCCGCACCCACTGTACGGATTCGCGCCCGGCCGGATCGACGTATTCTGGAAGGCGCCCGACGGTTCGCTCGAGGATACGTGGTGGACTGGCAGCGCCTGGGCGGTGTCGCAGCTAGCGGCGGGGCCGCTTGACTCCGCGCCGGCGCCACTCTACGGGTTTGCGGGCGGCCGGATGGACGTGTTCTGGAAGGCAACCAATGGCGCATTGATGGATACCTGGTGGACCGGCAGCGCGTGGGCGACCAGTCTGCTGTCGGTCGGGCCACTTGACTCCGCGCCAGCGCCACTCTACGGGTTTGCGGGCGGCCGGATGGACGTGTTCTGGAAGGCAACCAATGGCGCATTGATGGATACCTGGTGGACCGGCAGCGCGTGGGCGACCAGTCTTTTGTCGGCCGGGCCACTCGATTCCGCGCCGGCGCCGCTCTACGGGTTTGCCGCCGGCCGGATGGACGTATTCTGGAAGGCAACCAATGGCGCATTGATGGATACCTGGTGGACCGGCAGCGCGTGGGCGACCAGTCTGCTGTCGGCCGAGCCGCTCGACTCCGCGCCGGCGCCGCTCTACGGGTTTGCGGGCGGCCGGATGGACGTGTTCTGGAAGGCGACCAACGGCGCGCTCAAGGACACGTGGTGGACCGGCAGCGCGTGGGCGGTCAGTCAGCTGTCGGCACCCCCGCTCGGCTCTGCCCCGGCGCCGCTGTACGGCTTCGCGCCCGGCCGGATGGACGTGTTCTGGAAGTCGCCCGATGGCTCACTCAATGACACCTGGTGGACCGGCAGCGCATGGGCGGTCAATCAGCTGTCGGCCCCGCCGCTCGGCTCTGCGCCGGCACCGCTGTACGGGTTTGCGGCCGGGCGGATGGACGTGTTCTGGAGAACTCCGACGGGCGCCATCGCCGACACCTGGTGGAACGGAAGCGCCTGGGTGGTCTCCGTCCTCTAGATTGCGCGTGCGCGACGACGGCGTGCCTGCAGTCGGAGCTTTTGCTACCGTGCCGGTGTCTGCGCCCATCACGCACGCTGCGGTGGCCGACTCGTGTACAAGGGGAGGGCCACGGGGCCGCCGGCCTCCGGTCGACGTCCGGGCCGATGTCGGTGGTCAACCTCACGGTGGCAACGTAGCGGACCGGATTGACGATGCCTCGAGCCGTACCCACGTTCCTGTTGGGTGCCGTCAGCGCTGCCGGCACCTGGGCAAGGGGCGTTGGCAATTGGGCGTGAGCTCGTTCGGCAGCGCGTGAGTAACAAATACAAGCGTCTAGCAGCCCGAACCGTCAACCCCAGCATCAACGTCCGTCGCCCGTTCCTCGAGTTCACGCTCAGGGTCAACGGCATCAAGATCGGCATCGCCATCGGCCTCAATGGGTTGCTCGTTGCCGTGCAACGCTTCGACCAGCGTTTGCTCGTCGCCATCGGCAGGTGGAGAAATTTCCGGTAGATAGCCGGTAGACCGACCGAGGCCGCTCGCGTGATTCCACCGCGGCGGCCTCTCCGTGTTTTCGGTGCGACCCGCACCACCACGAACCGTGCGTGTCCGGCCGACAACCGAGCGTCAGTCCACGCAGTGCCTGGCGCAGGCGTTGACGGGCAGCACTCTCAGTTGCTTGATGGAGGCCCGCGACGTGCGCCTGACCGCCGATCGCCATGTGGTGATCGCACGGGTGAGTCGAGGTCCGGATACGCCATCGACATGAGCGCGAGCAGCTCGTCGGCATTGACGTGCTTCGTGAAGCCGCAGACCTGGGGCGGCAGCTCCTGGCCCGGCGCGGTCGCGAGATCGACACAGAGCGCGATCCTGGCAATGCCGGCCTGGCGGTAGCGTTCGAGCTTGGTCGCCAGCGATTCCTTGGTCGAGAACCCGAGGACCTCGATGAACCAGCGCGCGCCCTCGCGCTCGACCGCGAGGTTGGGGAACAGCAGGTGCGCGCCGCTCGCGATCGGCGGCGGCTCGTGTTCGACGACGATCCCGCGCTCCGCGAGCTCGCGCGCAAGCCGCTCGGCGATGCTCGGGGGCCGCCGCGCCGACACCACGACCGGCGGCAGCAGCACCGGCGGCGCCACCTTCAGCCGGACGTCGTCGCCGCCGAGCCGGCAGTGGATGTCGAGCTCGAAGCGCGCGTGATCCGCCAGCAAGGGGACGAGCACGGCGAGCGCGCGACCGTACACGATCGTGGCGTGGAACAGCGCGAGCGGGCCGATAACGTCGAGTAGCGTCGCCTGGTCCTCGCGCTTGATCTGTGCGATCAGCCCGTAGCGCGCCACGGTGCGGACCAGCTCGTTGGCGCGATCCCAGACCCGCAGCTGCAGGTCGTGCGCACGCCGGACCCAGCGCTGGATCTTCTCGAGGTTTGCGAGGGCGGCGAGCTCGGCCTCCGCCGGGCGTCCGGCGGGGAGCGCGATCGGCCGCTCCATCGCCAGATCGACCCACAGGAGCGACTCGACGTCCTCTGCGGTCGTGCCGAGTGACTCGGCCGCGCGCGCCAGCCGCGCCTCGCGATCCGACGGCTCGAGCGCAGGCGCCCCGAGCACGAGCGCGCGAACCTGCCGCGCGATCCGAGCGCGTTGACCGGCACCGCCGAGCACGCGGCGAAGCGCACCGAGCATCGCCGCGCGGTGAGACGCGTGCACGTGGAGCGCGGCGTGCTCGACGCGCTCGACCAGGACGCGCCATGGCTCACCGGCGGACTGCTCGACGACGTCGAGTAACTTCGCGATCCACGGCAGATCGCGGGCGTCGTACAGCCGCGGGACGCGCGCCGGCTCATCGTACCCCATGGTGATCACGACGCACCTCCGGCCGCGAGCGGTGCGCGATCGCCCAGACCCGCGCGCCTGCGCTCGACGTACGAGATCTCGGTCGTCTCGGACACGGCGAGCTCGTAGACCACGGCTCGCTTGCCATCGCGCGGCCTGAGCACTCGGCCGATCCGCTGCGCGTGGCGCCGCGCGCTCGACGTACCGCCGACCACGATCGCGACGTCGGCGTCCGGGACGTCGAAGCCTTCGTCGAGCACCTGCGACGACACCAGCACCGGCCGGGCGCCGGACCGGAAGCCGTCGAGTGCCTGGTTGCGCTCCGCGCGGCGGATCTCATAGGTGATCGGCATGACGAGCAGCTCACGCGCGATCGCATAGGCCGTCGCGTTGTCGGCGGTGAACACCAGGGTCCGGAGGTCCGGATGGCGCGCCAGCAGCTCGCGCAGCGCCGAGCGTTTGCCGGCCGGATACGCGAGCAGCGCCCGATAATCGCGCCACGCGGTGAGCGCGGCGCGGCCCTGGATCGTCTGCGACGCGTCGCGCACGAACTCGTTCCATGCGCCCTGGGGCGTCTTGCGCTGAAACGCGCTGTAGCCGGCTGCGAACCGGCGGCGCAGCTCGCGATATCGCCTCCGCTCGTCGTCGTCGAGCGTGATCGGCACGGTGACCAGCTCGTAGGCCGCCAGCGCGGTGCCGGCCAGATCGTCGACCGACAGGCCATACACGACCGGCCCGAGGTGGCGGGCGAGCACGCCGGTATCGCCGGGCGGGGTCGCCGTGAGGCCGAGCCGCGCTGGCGCGACCAGCATCTCGAAGATCTCGGTCGGACACCAGGCGCCGACGTGGTGGGCTTCGTCCACGATCACGAGGCCGAACCGGTCGCCGATCCGCGGCGCCCACGAGATCGCGCTCGCGTACGTCGCCACCGTGATCGGCGCGACCACGTGGTCGCCATCGCCGAGCCGGCCGATCGGTTGCGACGAGTACGCCGCCAGCGCACGCGCCCACTGATCGAGCAGCACCCGCGTCGGCACGAGGCACAGCGTGGCGACCCCGAGCTGCGCGATGGCCGCCAGCGCGACCAGCGTCTTGCCGGAGCCGGTCGGCAGCGCCACCACGCCGCGGGCATTCGCCGCCCGCCACTGCGCCAGCGCCGTGTTCTGGTACCAGCGCAGCGCCGGTAACGCCCAGGTGAGGCAGGTGTCGCGATTGCGCAGCTCGTCCGAAACTCGGACATTGGCTTCGGCGAGCAGCGCGAGCAGCGCCGTGTACTGGTCGGCGGGAACCCGCCAGCCGCGCAGCTCGGTGTCCCAGGCCGCGCTGGGCACGTCACCGGGTTGCTCTGCCTCGTGCTCGGCCTCGAGCACCAGCGTTCCACGATCGAATCGAATCCGCATGCGGCCGATGCGAAGCAACTCGCATACCGATCGATGGATCCTGCGGCGCCCAGGGATCGGTCGATCGACGTGAGCGCGTCGCGTCGCGTTCGAATCTACGTCTTTCTCGACGACGATCGCGGTTCGCAAGCGGCAGGGATCGCGATCGCGAACGCGGCGACCGCGCGGGCACCGGCACCGCTCCCGTGTCCGGGATTTGGCCGGAATTCGGCCAACTGTCCGAGATCCGGCCAGACACCGGACAACATCAGACCCGTCGGTGGCTAAGTCCCCGTGGCTGCAAGTGGTTCCTCATCCGAATCCCGGTCCCTACCACGCTCGCCCCTACCGAGGTCCCTACGTGTCGTTTCGGCGCTGCGATCTACTCCTCGCGCGCCGCGATCTGCTCGAGCGCTTGTCCGGCGCTCGACGCGACCGTGCCCCACGGCGTTGCCTCTTGATCGTGTGCGGCGAGCGCGGTGAGCGCCGCGACGGCCCTCAAATCACGTTGCTCGCCAAGCGCATAGACGGCGGGATATCGGACGAGCGGCGAGGGACATCGAGCATCGAACGCGCAAACCAACCTCGGTCGGGGGGATGGCTTACTGCAGCGCCTCAGCGGCGCTCGCGACGACCACGGCTTGATCGTGCCAGCGGCGCAGCGTGTCGAGATCGGCGCACGCGCCGATCTGCCCGTCCTCCTCTGCGGACAGCGCCAGCCGGCGCAGCGCGAGCACGTGGCGGAGACTGGAGCGCGCCTCTTCCACGCGTCCCTCCACGATCAGCTTTTCGCGCATCTCCGGCGAAGACTCCACCGCCCACTCGGCGATCATTCGCTGGCGAGCACGGACGACGGGATCGTCGGTCTTGGGGAACACGTAGCTCCTGAGGTCTTCGTGGGCTGCAGTGCTCATCGGTAGGTATTCTAGCACGCGCAGCAACCACTCGATCGGCCGGCGTGTCTTGACCCAGCCGACGAACGCGTCGAGCGGCCGGCCCGAGCGGGCGATCAGAAACGGGATCAGCTCGTCGGCGAGCGGCAGCTCGTTCGCGGCGATCCACAGGAACCCGAAGGGCGAAGGACCCACACGGTAGACGCCGGTCGCCACCAGTTCGAGCGTGCGCCGCTCCGAGAGGATCGCCGGCACGTGGGGCGCCACGATCCACAGCGCCTCTTCACCGTCCCACGGCGCCTTGGGGTCCTCGCGGCGCTGTACCTGACGGGCGTATCGCCGCAGCAGCGCACGGTCGGTCGCCAGCATGTCGACGTGGTCGCCCGGCATCTTGATCTCGAGGATGAGCTCGCCCGGTTCCCGCACGGTCGACCAGGGCGATGCGAGTGGGCGAGCATCGCGGGCGTGTGCACGAGCAGCAGGCCGTCGAGGCGAACCTCGGACATGTTCAGCTCGGGTGCGAGCTGCCAGGCGGCGGCACCGTGCGTCACGCTCGTGGTCTCCAGCGCGAAGGTGTCCTTGGCGAACTGATCGAGCTGGCCCACGCCGCCAGCATAGGCCAGGTGCACGAGCAGTGACCACGGGATGCGGCGCACCAATCGCGAGGCAGCGGCCCATCGCGCCGGCGGGCCTGCGAGCGTCACGCCGCCCGAGCGTGGTGATGCTGCGGTACGCGGGGAGAGCGAGCCGGTGTGGCGACCGGCCATCGCGACGCAGCGGTTCGACGATGCCGGCACCGCGGTGGCGTCACTGCTGCGGCGGGGCCGGTCGTGGTGCTGCCCGGCCGGACGATCGACTCCCTTCGTCCGGCTTTCGGACGCGATGGCCGGCCACCGGACACGCGCGACGCCAACTGACCGAGATCGCGTCGCGATCGACAGGCCCAGATCTTGATCCGGCGCTAGCGCATGCTTCCCCGACCGGTGCTTCCGCGCCAGTTCTACCTGGTCACCCGCCGCTGCGCCCAGCGCCAGTTCTTGCTCCGCCCCGACGCCGCGACCAACAACGCCTTCCTTTACTGTCTGATCGCCGCCGCGCTGCGCTCCGAGATCGACGTCTTGCTGCCGTGTGCGATGAGCAATCACTACCATGCCGTGATCTACGACCGCGTCGGGCGCTACCCCGAGTTCATCGAGCATTTCCACAAGCTGCTGGCGCGCAGCCAGAACGCGCTGCGCGGCCGCTGGGAGAACCTGTGGTCCTGCGAGCAAACCTGCGTCGTGAACCTGGTCGACCGCGACGCGGTCATCGACAAGCTGGTCTACACCGCGAGCAATCCCGTGGCCGACCACCTGGTCGACCGGGTCCACCACTGGCCCGGCGTCAACGGCCTGGCCGCCCTGCTGGCCGCACGACCGCTGCGCGCGACCCGCCCGCTGCACTTCTTCCGGTCCGACGGCAACATGCCTGATGCCCTCGAGCTCCCGCTCACCTTGCCCGCCGAGCTCGGACCCGCCGCGGCCGTGTGCTCGGAGCTACGCGACCGCGTACGCACCGTCGAGCTCGGACGCGCGGCCGAGCGTGCGCGCACCGGTCGCCGCGTGCTCGGTCGTCGCACCGTGCTCGCGCAGTCGTGGTGCGAGGGTCCGGTGACCGTGGAGCCCCGGCGGGGGCTGCGGCCTCGCATCGCCACGCGAAGCCAGTCGCCGCGGATCGAGGCCTTGCTGCGCAACCGAGCGTTCGCCGCCGACTACGCCCGCGCCCGCGACCAGTGGCGAAACGGCCTGGCCGCCGTGTTCCCGGCCGGCACCTACTGGCTCCGCCGGTTTGCGTCCGTGCCGGTGCTCGTGCTCGAGACCTGAGCCGTCCGCGTCGCCGAGCTCGCGCACAACATCCCGACACACGGCCTGCCGACACCGCCGATCGGCGGATGCCGATCGCGCCGTCGTGTCTGCCCGGCGGGCAGCGTGTACGCCGCCACCGCGCTCGTGGGCGTTCAGCCTGTAAGGCGACGCACATAAACAAGGTCCGCATCGCGATGTCGCGGCCCGCTGGCCTCCGCTTGCTCGTTGCTGGAAGCGCCTGGGAGGCCCTCCGAAAACTAACCCCGTACGGGGCAGGCCGGGAAAGCTACGGCGAGGGCCGGACCGACACGCGGTCGCCCGCGAGCTCGGGATCTTCGTGGCGGCTGGGCTCGGTACTACAGCCCACTACATCCGGAGGATGACGCATCTTGCTACGTAGACAAAACGCCAGCGTAGGTTGAACGGAGCTACGCTCGGCGTCGAGCACGAGCGATGAAGGGCCGACGACGCCATGACATGATGGACGCGACCGTCAGGCCGGGAAGCGCCGGGAAAACGGTGGGACGCAGCGATACGGCGACCGCCGAGACCGTACAGGTCGGACGCGGCGGCCACGTGGTCGCGGCGCGGACGCATCGCGCGGTCATCGCGGCCCGCGAGCGCGAGCGCTATGAGATCCTCGGCGAGCACGGCCGGGGTGCGCTGGGCCGCGTGTCGCACGCGCACGATCGCGAGCTGGGGCGCGACGTCGCGATCAAGGAGCTGCTGTCGCCGAGCCCCATCAAGGAGGCGAGGTTCCAGCGCGAGGTGCAGATCACCGCCCAGCTCGAACATTCGAGCATCGTCCCGGTGTACGAGGCCGGGCGGTGGCCCGATGGCAAGCCGTTCTACACGATGCGATCGATCTCGGGCCGCCCGCTGCGCGAGCTGATCGCCGAGCGACCCGCGGAGCAACGCATCGGCTTGCTCCACCACGTCATCGCCGTCGCGGACGCGATCGCCTACGCGCATGGCCGCCACATCATCCATCGCGATCTCAAGCCGGGCAATATCATCGTCGGCGAGTTCGGCGAGACCATCGTGATCGACTGGGGGCTCGCCAAGGATCTGACGGCCACCGACGAGCCAGCCGGCAGCGGCGAGATCCAGATCGACCACGACAGCACGTTGACCGCAACGGGCACCGTGCTCGGCACCCCGGCTTACATGGCGCCCGAGCAGAAGCGCGGTGAGCATGTCGACGAGCGCGCCGACGTGTTCGCGATCGGCGTCATGCTGTGGGAGCTGTGCGGCGCGCAGCGGCGGCCGCCCGACGACCCGCGCGTCCGCGCCGCCATCCTGCACGAAGCGGGGATCGACGGCGATCTGGTCGCGATCATCGACAAGGCGCTCGAGCTCGACCTCGAGCGGCGCTATCGCGATGCGGCCGGGTTGGCGGCTGACCTCAGGTCGTTCAAGGCCGGCACCCGAATCGCCGCGCGCCACTACTCGCTGCTGGCCTTGCTCGCGCGGTATACCCGCCGGCACCGCGTGCTCGCCGCCGCCATGGCCGCGCTCGTCGTGGTCGCGATCGTGGCCAGCGCGGTCTACATCCGCAACATCGGCGCCGCGCGCGAGCTCGCGCGGCGCTCCCAGGCGGCGACCGAGGAGGCGCTCGGCGAGATGACGCTCCGCCACGCGCAGACCCTGTTGACCACGGACCCGACCGCCGCGCTCGATTCGCTGGCCGGCTATCACGGCGCCGATCGCGACCGTGTCGAGCGGATCCGCGCCGAGGCGGTGGGCCGCGGCGTCGCGCTCGTGCGCGGCACCCCTCACAACGACAACGTGCTGTGGGCCGAGGGCACCGCCGATGGCGCGGTCCTCTCGATCGGCCTCGATGGCACGATCGCGCGGACGGCGCGCGATGGCCGATCCACCGTGCTCCTGCGCGATGTGTCGCGCCTCATCGCGACCGCGTATGCCCCGGCGAACCATCTGCTCGCGTACGCGTGCGACCCCTCGGATGTCTGCCTGTTCGACGCGCTGCGCGAAGCGCGCGTGTCCGCCGAGCCAGCGCTGCGCAACGTGAAGATCGTGAGCATGGCGTTTTCACCCGACGCGGGATCGCTCGCCGTGCTGTCAAAAGACGCGGCGCTCACCATCGTCGACGTCACGGACCCAGCCCACCCGAGGATTCGCGATACGCGGCGCGATCATCCGGGCATGACCGTCCTGTTCGTCGACGATCGCCGCGTGGCGATCGAGACCGCGAGCGGTGTCGAGATCGTCGACCTGACCGGAGAGTCAGCCGTGTTCGCGGTCACCGGGCTCACGTCGTGGGGCGCGCTCCCCGGCGCGCATGCCCTGGCGCTCGGCACTGCCGACGGCCAGGGATTCGTGGTCGACGTGGCCGCGACCCCACTGCGCGCCACGGCGCACGCCCAGCTGTGTCATGGCCAGCTGATGGGCATGAGCTTCCTCGGCGGCGAGGCAGGCAACGTCGGGTATCTCTGCCAGTCGGGGCTGGTGGGAACCTGGAGCGCTGCACGCGACGTGGTCACGCGGCGGATCCAGCTCGAAGGTCGCGCAGACCTGCTCGCCACCGATCCTGCCGGTGACTACCTCGTCGTCTCGGGGGCCCACGGTGCCGTCACGGTCGTCGACCTGCAGACCGGCCTGGCGACCCGCTACATGGGCCAAAAATACCGGCTGGTCTCGCTCACCCCGCCGATGCCCGGGCGCCCGTTCGTGATCGCCGGGGACTCCCACGGCGGTGTGCGAGCATGGCCCTTGCCGCTGCGGCTGGCGAGCGTCGGCGCGATCACGACGCTCGGAGAACGGTTCACCACGGCGATCTTCGACGCGGTGAGCGGCGCGATCGCGGCAACGACCTGGCTCCCCGAGCTCACCATCATCGACCCATCCGGTGCCGGTCAGCGAGCCGCGACGCCCCACGTCGCCGAGAACCTCACGCTCGTCCAGGCCCCGAGCGGTCGCATGTTCGTCGCATTTGGCCTGAGCGCCTTCGTCGAGGTGTGGTCGTCCGCGACCATGACCCAGACCCGCCTCATCGACACCGGCCAGGGCTCGGTCTCGATGGCTCGGTTCGTGGGCGACAGCGGCGATCTGCTCACGTCGGGGCGCGACGGCCGGCTGGTGCGCTGGACCGCCGGCGGCCAGGGGACCGAGATCGCGCGCCGAGACCAGCCCATCGACCAGTTCGCTCGACTGGAGGCGGGCGGCATCGTGTTCAGCACCAGCGACGGCGCGCTGTGGCGCACGGGCGCCGCCGGGCAGGTCGTGGCGCTGCGACCGCCGGGCGCTCGCATCAAGCGCATCGTCGCGCTGGCGGATCCGTCACGGATCTACGCGGGAGATGCGAACGGTGACGTGATCGAGATCGACGCGGCGTCCTGGCGATCGGAGACCGTCATGCATGCATCCGGGGCGATCCACGAGATGGTCGCTGCACCCGGCGGTCGCATGCTGGCGCTCGTTACCAACCAGGGCAATGTCTACGTCGCCGCGCGCGCGCCCGCGACGAGCGCCGCGGCCAAGCTGGTGTGGACGAGCTGGGAAGCAGGGGCCGTCGAGCTCGCCATCGCGCCCGACGGTCTCATCGTGGCGAGCGCCAGCGACGGCATGATCTGGCTGTATGCGCCCGCTTCGAAACGCTGGCTGTGTGTTCCCACCGGGCTGAACGATCTCGCCCGTGTCGCGGTGGCACCTGGCGGTGAGACCGCGGCCACCTTCGATATCGAAAGCCGGTTGATCCGGATCGACCTCACCGCTGCGCGGCAGCGGCTCGAGGGGAGCCAGCCGTAGCACTCTGCGTTCGCCGGAAACACTTGCAAGGAGCATGAACGATGAAGCCAGTGAAGAATCAGAAATCACGCAAGCTCGCCCTGCCTCGCGAGGCCCTTGTCGTACTCACCAGCCGCCAGCTGGCCGCAGTGCAGGGGGGCACCGACGAAATCACGCACCCGCAATCGGCCATCTGTGCGGTCCCCGACTGAGCAGTGATCTCGGGTGGGCCCCATCGCCCCGCCCGGGCCCCGATCATCGCTCGGCGGTCCGGAGATCGGCCGGAACCCGGACAAGGTCAGGCCGATCGGCGGCTAACTCGCGGTCGCTGCTGCCCGTTCCTCATCCGAGTTCCGGTCCCTACCGCGCCCGTCCCTACCGAGGTCCCTACCTTTTGCTATCGAGCTTGGTGAGCTGGCTGTCCTGCTGCGAGAGGATGCTGTCGACGCGGCCGGACAGCGTGCCGATCTTGTCGGTGAGCCCCGCCGAGGTGTCCTTCGTCGTCACGACGAACCATGCGTTCAGTGTAGGTGAGGCGGCGCCGGGCGGCAGACGCCCACGCGTCGATGCGCCGACTCGCCCGGTTAACGGCTGAACGGCTCCTCGTTGATCCAGTGGAAGCCGCGGTTGAGGAGTAACATGTTGTTGCCATCTAGCCGCTCGAGCCGCACGGAGAGCGTCGCAGCGTCGACCGCGCCCTCCAGCGTCAGCTGATCGGGTCCCGTACGCGTGTAATGGAACGTCACCGGGCCGGTCGGGTGCTTGGGCGGCTCGAGATCCGACGGCGTCAGAGTCATCGTCTTCCGGGTGTCATCGAGGGTCACGGTGTAGAGAACACCCAGCGATTCATCCATGAAGCGCCAGCGCACCAGGAGCTGATCCCGAGTATCCTGGAATCGAATACGGCCCCAGCGCGTGGCGTCGGTGACGATCGGCGGCACATTCTGGCCGTCGCGCGTGAAGCTGGTGACGCCCTAGTAGCCATGGCACCAGGTGTGCGAAGTCGACTGGAGAAATCGGGGGAGGTCGGCGACCAGATCGAAGATCACCATGTACCCGATCACCACGCACTTGAGGATCCACCTGGTGCGGCGCAGCCGGCGACCGAACAACGCTGGTTCGTCTGCGGCGGGCTGCGTCGGGCGACGGAACACGACCACGTTTGCAAGGTTGCGAAGGTCAGGCAACAGCAAGAATACGCACATTCCGACGAGGTGCAGCGAGCTGATCTTTTCGCAGACATCGTAACACAGATTGAGCATCGAAATATTGACCATCACCATGGCGACGATCAATGCGCCCAGCGTCGTCGTGCGCCTGAACAGCAGCAGGACAGCACACAGTGTCTCAGAGGCTCCCGCGAAGAACACGTAGACTGGCGATGCGCCCATGAAGGTCCACACGAGCCCCGCCGGGAGGAATCGCCAAAGCGCTCCAGAAGCCGACCGACACCGGGCTGCGGGAACTGGAGGATCAGCAGCTTCGACAAGCCATAGCCCAGCACCACACACGCCGCCGTGTAACGCAGGATCACACGCAACAGCGAACGCAGCTGATCGTCGTGGCGACGGCGGTGATCGAGCAGTGCCCAGACCAGGGAGCCGACGGCGGCCGCGACCGCCGCGACCAGCACGCCGATCCAGTCGGTCGTCTTGTCCACACTACCATTGACATCGGGATGAAGTTCATAGGCAATCCCCAGCACGTGCTTGCCGATTCACACGACGATCGGATTCCAGATCGAGCCGACCACCTTGCCGAAGGCGAGGACGCCGGTATCCTCGCCGGCGCAGAGCACCAAGACAATACCGATCCAGTAGATGAACGCGAAACGAAACAAGATCGCTCGCAGGAATGTCGATGAAGTGGGCAACGCAATATCCGGCAACCGGCATTCGCGAGCGAATGCGTGAGTCGTTCATGATCCGCGTCGCATTGTGCCAGATCTCGCGCAGTGGATGCCGATGAAGGCCGCGACGAGCGTGTTCCACCTGTACCGGTACGCTGGTGTCCGCAAGAACCGGCTATGCGCCGGGCGGCTGTAGATCGCGTACGACCCGGACGCGCCTGCGGCGCCAGCTGTTCGACGAGCTCGATCGCCCGGAGCTCGCGGCGCTGCCGTGATCGCGGGGGGTATCCGGAGGCGCAGCGGAGGATCAGGATGCGCCCATGCCTCGTGTGGCCGACCGGGTCTTGACACCGCCGGACGATGACAGCGACCACCGAGCAGCAACCACCGAGCAGCATCACTCTGGTGCGTGACGGCGCTGCCATCCGATCTCGCCGAGGACACCCTACCGACCCACGATTATCTCTCGATCGCGGTCGAGTTCGAGAACGAGCGGCCGGTCGTTCCGCTGCCCGCTGCCCTGGTGGGACCGGCACGAGACGCACGTCGTCGTCCGCTCCGGTGTCGACGATATCGGGCGCTGGCTGGATGAGGAGCGGTCGATCCTGGCAGACTACCGACAGGCGGTCGGGGGCGAGCCACCACAACGGGTCGTCGGGGTCTGGCTGATCGCCGTCAGCGCCTTCCAGCGTCGCATGGGGGCCTGCGACTACGCGGGATCGTCCTGTCCGGCCGCGAAGCGAGGATCGCCATCGGTCCATGACAATGCGCGGCGACCCGATCAGCCCCGCGTCATGATGTGCGGATATCCCGGCTCTGCGGGGGCGGCCCCTCAGCGCCCGAGCCGTTGCCGCCGTCGCTCGATCTCGATGCGGCGTCGCGCCGGGCGTGTCGGAGACCGCGCCCGTGTCAGCGAGCCCTCGGATCGGCCGCGACCGGCTCGAGCGCCGCTGCCTGCACGGCGCCGAGGAACAGATCTGCCCCGAAGCCGTCTCCGACCCGATCCGACATCAGCCGCGAGAACAGCAGCGCCGCCTCGAGCGGGCGATGGTTGATCAGGATGGAGTCCACCTGCCCGGCGGCGTCGGAGTGGACCACGACCAGGGTCTCGATGGGGACACCGCGGACGGCAGCGCGGTACGATTCCAGGAACAACCCCGGTCCGACGTCTCCGCGGTAGGAGAAGTGCTGGAACTCGTAGAGCGGAATGGCCAGCTTCAGCAGCGCCAGGATGTTGGCCTTGCCTTCGACGGGCCGTTTCATCACCGGCGCCTCCAGCGTGGCGCTGTCCGCGAGCTTGTCCAGCCAGGGCGGCGGACCGCCCGAGGTCAGGAGTACCGGGTGCGTATCATTGAATTTCATGGCGAGCTCCTGTCTCAGAACATCGTGTTGGTATTCTTGGCCGTGTCCGGGATGGCTTGAATGCGGTCCCAGTGCTCGACGATCTTGCCGCCCTCGAGCCTGAAGATCTCGCCGATGGCCAGCCCGCGCTCTCCGGGGAACCGGATCATGTGGACATCGAGCATGACGTAATCGCCGTCCGCGAAGACCCGCTCGATCTCGCTGCGCGAGTCCGGGTGATCGGCGCGGATCCACTCGATGAACTTGCGAAATCCGATCCGGCCATCCTCGGCCATCGGGTTGTGCTGCCGATAATACGGGCCGATGTACGCGAGCGCCTCCTCGGGCTGCTTGTCGTTGAGGGCGGCGTTGTAGAACTTGACCACGGTCGCCTTGTTGCGCTCGCACAGCGAGCGGGCCGGATCCGCGCACGAGGTGGCCTGCGCGGCCGCCGCACCGGCAACGGCGATCAGCCATAGAACGCGAAGGCGCGGCATCATGACTGGAGCTCCTGCGCAGCGGGCAGCGCCGGATAGTCGATATAGCCGTGCTCGGCGCCGCCGTAGAAGGTCGAGCGATCATACGGATTGAGCGGCGCATCGATGGCGAGGCGGCGTGGGAGATCCGGGTTGGCGATGAACGCCCGGCCGAACGCGATCGCGTCGGCGACGCCGGCCCGCAGCGCGGCCTCCGCCGCCGCCCTGGTGAAGCCGCCCGACAGCACGACGGGGCCGTCGAACAGACCGCGAAACAACCCGGCCACCGAGGCCGGCACGTCGGGATTCGAATCCTCGAGCAACCCCGCGTTCACGCGCGGCTCAATCAGGTGGAGATACGCCAGCCGGCGAGACGACAGCGCGGTGATCGCGTGGGAGAACAGCTCGATCGGCGCGCTGTCGCCGATGTCACTCACGGCGCCGAATGGCGACAGCCGGACGCCGACCCGCCCGGCGCCGACCTCGCCGACCACGGCGTCCGTCGCCTCCAGCAGGAACCGCATGCGACCCGCGATGTTGCCGCCGTAGCGATCACCGCGCAGGTTCGTGCGGTCCTGCAGGAACTGATCGACGAGAAAGCCGTTGGCGGCGTGCAGCTCGACGCCATCGAAGCCCGCGCGCCGGGCGCGCCGGGCCGCCGCCTGGTAGTCACCGATCGTCCCCGGGATCTCGGCGAGCTCGAGCGCGCGTGGCGTCTCAAACGGGTAGCGCTGGAAGCGGGCGCCGAGCGCCTCGCCGGCAGGCCGGACCGCCGATGCCGACACCGGCAGCGCGCCGTCCGGATGATGGCTCGAGTGGGAGATCCGGCCGGTGTGCCACAGCTGCAGGAAGATGACGCCTCCCCGGTCGTGGACGGCGCGCACGACCGCCGCCCAGCCAGCGACCTGGTCGTCCGTGTGGATCCCAGGCGTGCGGGGAAAGCCCTTGCCCTGCACCGAGATCTGCGTTGCCTCGGCGATGATGAGGCCGCCGGGGCTAGCGCGCTGCCCGTAGTACCGTGCGCTGAGCGCGGTCGGGACATCCCCGGGCTCCGAGGCGCGCATCCGGGTCAGCGGTGGCATGACGATGCGATGGGAGAGCGTGTGGTCCCCGATCGTCAGCGGCGAATGGAGAATGGACGAGCTCATGCGGATTCCCTCAATATGACCGGTCATATTAGTTGGACCCAGGGCCGCCGATCGTGGCCCTGCGATCAGCGACGGCACGCGAAGCGGCGCCCGCCGCGGTGCAGGGGCTAGGACGTGAGGCTGGTGAACACGACCGCCACGAACGCGTCGAGCGACGCGGCCGTCTGATCGACCTTCGCGCGGATCACCGCGCCTTCCCAAGCATTCAGCAGGAACGCGGCGATGCTGGAGGCCGCGATGTCGTCGCGCAGCGAGCCGTCCAGCTGCGCCTCGGTGACGCAGTCCTCGATCGCGCGGGTCCACGCCCCCAGCTCGGCGGCCAGCCGCGCGCGAACCTGCGGACTGTGATCGGCGAGCTCGGCGCTCATGTTGCCGATCATGCAGCCGATCTGATAGTCATGCTTGCGCGCCACCCCGGCGAGGTGACGGAAGTACCGCTTCAGCCTGGTGAGCGGAGGTGCGTGCTCCTCGTTGAGGATGCTCAGCGAGCCGAGCACCCGCTGCCAGTAGCGGTCGAGGGCGTCGATGGCGAGATCCTCCTTGGTCTTGAAGTGGTTGTAGAACGAGCCCTTCGGGACGCCGGCTGCCTCGGTGATGTCCTGCACGCTCGTGGCGTTGAACCCGTTGCGGTGAAAGGTCTCGACGGCGGCATCGAGGATCTGCTCCTTGAGGCTCGGTCTGGACATGCGCTCAATATGACCGGTCGTCTTGGAATTGTCAACCGCGACAAGTGACCCGGCGGCGCCGCAGGCATGCGCGATGAGGCGGTCCCGTCGGTCTCGTTCGACGTGGGCCTGGCGCGCAAGCTCTGTCCCAACCGCGTCCCTACCGCGAGCTGGTCCCTACTTCGGTCCCTACGTTTCCGTGGCGCCGTGAAACGCCTGGATACGCCTCGAAACGGTCAACGTATTGGAACCTGTAGATCTCGAAGTGGTTTCAAGCTCGTCGGAAATCGTCCGAGATCCGGCCCGAAACCGGACAAGATCAAAACGCTCGGCGCCGGCGTCCCGGTCGATGGAGCTCGGGCCGGGCCAGACCGTCGACAGCAAGCTCGCGGCCCCGCTCGGCGCGGAGGGCGCGCGGATCCACCAAGGACCGGTCGCAGAGCGGCAGGCGGCCGAGCACGGCGCGGCGGCGTTCGCCGTCGGCCAGAACGTCGTCATGGGGGCGAACGCGCCACGCCGGGTTCGTTCGTGGGGGATGCACTGCTCGCGCACGAGCTCGCACGGCGGATGCGATCCTGATCCCGAACCTGGTCCAACCGCCGGTTTCTGGCATTCGCGCGCGTTCGATCACTTGGCCGGTTCAAGCGGCCGAGATCCTCGTCGGCGAAGCCGATGGGTTCAGGATCGGATCCGGCGTGGCCGCAGACGTCGAGCCGTCGACCGCAAGCCCAGCGCCGTTGCCTCCTGGGGCCGCCAGACGCTGGCACGAAAAAAACTTCCAGAAAAGATGCACCAAGGGCGCCCGGTCGTTGTCATTTGGACGAATGCCAGTGGTTCGCTCGATGATGACTCGCATGAGTACGCTGGTCTGAATCTGGCGAGCTTCGGGTGTGAACGCGAGGCCAATGCGCCTCGAGAACTCTCAACCCCAAGTGAGGATTTCCATGAAACGAGCAAGCTGCGCAATGGTGGCCCCGCTCCTGTTCTCTGCCGTCTTGCACTCCGGCTGCGACGATGGTCCGCCCAGATCAGTCGATCAAGCGCTGCTCGCGGCCGTGACGGCCGCAGCGCTCCCGTCGGGGGGCTTCAGCGCCACCATTCAGACCGCGACCACCAATCAGTGCCTGGTGTTCGCCGGCAATGGCACCGACCTGTACCCGTCGCGCTTTCTCTGGGGCAATGGGGCGAGCGCGGCCAATTGCGGATTCAATACTGCCGGCGAGCTGCTGGCGAATCAGCAGGCGGTTTTCACGTTCGTCCCCATCAAGGACGACCTCTACGTGATCCAGAACGCCTCCAACGGCCGCAACCAGTGCCTCATCTTCGGCAGCAATGGCACCGATTCTGTACCGTCGCGCTTCATGTGGAGCGACGCGAACGCGAGCTTCTGCGGCTTCGGGAGCCAGGACCAGCTCCTGCAGAACCGCCAGGCGGTCTGGCGGGTGGTCCCGCTGCAAGGAAATCAATATGCGCTCACCAACGCGTCGAGCGGACAGGAGCAGTGCCTGAGCACGAGCACCAGCGATCTGCATCCGTCGCGGCGCCTGTGGGGCGCGAGCGCCACCAACTGCGGTTTCTCGAGCCTGTCCGACGAGCTGAATAACGGGCAGCCGGTGTGGACCATCACCCCGACCCCGGGCGGCCAGGACCAGCGCCTCGCCGCGGCCACCAGATATGCGCCGCTCATCTACCTCGCCCAGGGCGAGCGGTACCTGCCTTCGAGCGTCGAATTCTTTGCGCCAAACGTGCATGTGGAATGCCAAGGAAAGACCGTGGCGACATCGGTGCTCTCCATTCCTGATAGCGCATTCTCGGGATACGACGTCAGGAGTCAATGCAACCTCGTCACGAACACGCCGCTCGCGTATGCGACGCAGGGGGACAGCTCGCCCTTGCCAGGCGGCTTGCAGTTCCTGACCGGGCAAGATCCGTCGCAGGCCTCGGTGCCGGTGTATGTCTCGATCTATCCGGTCGCGCCGGACCGGCCGGACGTCTTCAACGTCGAATACAAGACGTTCTATCCCTACAATTACGGGAAGAACGCCTGCACGTCCCTGGCGCCCGCCGACCATTGCCTGAGTGATCGGCATCAGTTCGATGATCACGTCGGCGACTGGGAAGGGATGTCGATCCAGTTCACCAACTATCAGCCAAGCGCGATTCGCGTGGGCGCACATGCCTCGGACAATGTTGGCACCACGTACTACGCGCCGCGGACGGACCTGCAGTGGAGCGGAGACCACCCGATCGTCTACTCCGCAATCGGATCGCACGGCGTGTGGGCGACCGCTGGCGACCACAACTACTTTACGATTGTTACCGGGGACCGGCTTGTCGATACCACCAGTCCAGGCATTGCCTGGCAGACCTGGAACAACGTGGTCGTCGCGGCGGTCGATGGCCATGATGCGACCAGCTGGTACGCCTACAAGGGCCGCTGGGGCAACCCCGAGATGGGCAAGGTACCATGCGACTTCCTGCCAGTTACCACGGTATGCGCTGCATGCGCGGGCCTGGTTGCCGGTGGCTTTTTCGCGCTGGCGGATCGCTGTTTCTCGGCTTGCGCATTGGCTGTTCTCGACCCCCACCAGTTCTGTGCGAATCTGAGTGGCTCATTGGTGTCGGAGTTCGAACTGAACGGAGGCCCGCAGACTCCTCCTGCGGATCGCGATCGCCTGGTCCTTCCGATTCCGATGAAGATGGTCAAGCTCGGAGGTCAGGGCAACCTGGAGGTCTTCGCGGTCGGTACCGACGGCACATTGTACCACAACTGGCTCGATGGCAGCGGAGCTGGTTGGCACAACTGGGAACAGAACTTCCAGGGTGCTCCGAAGGTGTCCTCGATCGCGCTGGGGGGAAAGGGCGATCTGCAGGTGTTCGCGGTCGGCACCGACGGCACGCTCTATCACAATTACCTCAGCGGGAAAGACTGGCACAACTGGGAACAGAACTTCGACGGTGCGCCCAAGGTGTCCTCGGTCGCGCTCGGAGGGGAGGGCGATCTGCAGGTGTTCGCGGTCGGTAGCGACGGCGCGCTGTACCACGACTTCCTCAATGGCGGTGGCTGGCACGGCTGGGCGCAGAACTTCGACGGCGCTCCCAGGGTGTCCTCGGTTGCGCTGGGGGGGCAGGGCGACCTGCAGGTGTTCGCGGTTGGTAGCGACGGCGCGCTGTACCACGACTTCCTCAATGGCGGTGGCTGGCACGGCTGGGCGCAGAACTTCGACGGTGCTCCGAAGGTTTCCTCGGTTGCGCTGGGGGGGCAGGGCGACCTGCAGGTGTTCGCGGTCGGTAGCGACGGCGCGCTGTACCACGACTTCCTCAATGGCGGTGGCTGGCACGGCTGGGCCCAGAACTTCGACGGTGCTCCGAAGGTTTCCTCGGTCGAGCTCGGGACGGCAGGGGGCGATCTGCAGGTGTTCGCGGTCGGTACCGACGGAACGCTTCACCACGATTTCCTCAATGGGGATGGCTGGCACAGCTGGCTGATCCCTGTCGGGAACTACGGGTTCCAGTCTCCGCCCGGACCCTGACGTGCGAGGCAGCCACGGACAGCCTGCGGCCGATCGCGTGCCAGCTTCGCTATCCTGTGCCATGTCCGGCAATCGCTCTCGGCGGGATTGCCGGAGTTGCCAGAGACCGGATCTGACGTTTCGGTACGGACCGCTCGATCATCGGGCGGCGGCGGTGCGCTCGGGTGGCTCGGCGGCGAGCGCGGCGGCGAAGAACGCAGAGCGCGCAGCCAGGGTCGCGACATAGTCGCGGATGTCGTCGCGCGCGGCCGGCGATAGATCGGCGAACGGCACGACGTGCGGGTCGGGGACGTAGGAACCGCGCGCGCTCGCCGAGCGACGGCGATGCGACCGGGCCGGGCTCGAAGTCGCGGTGGTCGCCGACCCGGGCAGCATCGACGACGCGATCGCCCTCGCTGCGGTCGCCGCCCGAGTCGGGCGTCGATACCGTGCTGCTCGCACAGATTCACGCTACCGGCTTTGCCGTCGCGGTGTTCAACCGCGCTCCGCGACGCCTCGGCCGTCGAATGGCTCTGTTCCCCTCGTCGCGCAGCAGCGCGCTGACCACGTCGGCCACCTAGTCGCCGAGGGCGATCCGGGCCGACTTGTTCGACGCCGGCGCCGGCACTGCCGCCTCACGCGCGCGCTCGTGGCGGCGCCGTTACAATAGCTCTGCGCGCTCGATCGTGCTCAGCGGATGATCGCTGCGTCCACCGAGGACATAGAGGAAGTTGCCGAGGACCACCGTGCCGTGTGCGCGGCGCGCGACACGCAACGTCATCGAGGCCGAAAAGAATGGACCGAGCTCGCCGCCCGCGCCGATCGCGGCCCGTTCGACGCTCCCGAGCGGCGCTCCATTCTCGCCGCCGATCACGTAGAGCCAGCCGCCAACGACGGCATTCGAATGGCCGTGTCGGGCCGTGGTGAGCACGAGGCCAGGCACCGGCGCGAACCGGTCGAGAGTTCCGTCGGCGTGGATGCGAGCGCGCTCGACGCTGTCCAGCGCGCGGTCCTCGGCGTCGGCGCCGCCGATCACGTAGACCCAGTCACCGACGATGGCGAGTGAGTGCCAATGCCGCGCCGTGGTCAGCGCGAGCTCGGGCACGGGCGTGAACGAGGACAGCCGGTGGCCCGCGCCAATATGCGCCCGCTCGCTGAGCGAGAGCGCGTGGCCGTGCTGGTCGACGCCGCCAATGACGTAGAGCCAGTCACCGATCACGACGCTGGTGTGTTCCGAACGTGGCGTTACGAGCGCGACGTTGCGTGCGATGGAGAACGATGACAATGTGCCCCGCTCGAAGCGCGCCCGTTCGATGGTCGCATCGGCATGGCCGTCGTCGACGGTGCCGCCAATGATGTAGAGCCAGTCGCCGACAACCACGCTCGAGGCCGCTCGCCGAGGCTTGCTCAGCGCGACGTCGGGCGCGATCTCCCACGGGGACAACGAGCCGTCGGCGAGAATCCGGGTGTGCTCGACGCTGCTGAGTCCACGTTCGGCGGATCCTCCGATGAGATACAGCGAGTCGTCGGCGACCACGGTGGCATGCGCGGAGCGCGCCATCGCCAGCGTCTCGGGGATGACGGAGGATGGCGCCAGGTCGCCACGCGCATTGACGGTCGCATACTCGATGTCGGCGCGATGAAGCGGGTATCCGCGCCCATCGTTGACAGCCCCGCCGATGACGTAGATCGAGTCACCGACCACCGTGCTGCTGTGGTTCGCGCGTCCGATGCTCAAGCTCGCACGCGGAAGGCTGACAAACGGCCCGATCGAGCCGTCGGCGTGGAGCGTCGCGCGCTCGACGGACGATAGCCATTCACGTGCTCGACGACCGCCGACGACGTAGAGCTCGTCGCCGAGGAGCGCGCTCGAGTGGTAGCCACGCGGGATGCCAAGCTGCGACACGATGGTGAAGCCCGACAGCGAGCCATCGGGCAAGATCGTGGCTCGTTCGACGCTGCCCAGCGCCTCGATGTCGTCGTCGTCCTCGGTGCGCGCGCCGCCGAGGACGTAGAGCGAGCGACCGAACACGATGCTCGTGAAGTTCGAGCGCGGCGTCGAGAGGCGAACCGGTAGCGTGGAGAACGGGCCGAGGGAGCCATCCGCACGGATCGTCGCGCGCTCGACGCTGGCCAGCCGCTCTTCACTGACGCCAGTGCCGCCAATGACATAGAGCGAATCGCCGACGATCTCGCAGGTGTGAAATGCGCGCGCCCTGTTCAGCCTCAGGTTTGGTAGTGTCGAAAACGGCGACAGCGAGCCGTCGGCGGTGATGGTGGCGCGTTCGATGGTGTCGAGCCCATCGCTCTGGCTGTTTCCGCCGATGACATACAGTGAATTGCCGATGACGATCGAGGTGTGGCCGTCGCGCGGGGTCTGCAGCGTCGTGCCGGGTACGATGGAGAACGCCGACAACGAGCCGTCGGCATTGATGGTTGCGCGCTCGACGCTGGCCAGGAATTTGTCATGATATCCGCCGATGACATACAAGGAGTCGCCGATGACGACGCTGGACTGGTACTCGCGCGGCGTGGTCAAGGCCGGCGTCCAGCGCACTCCCGCGGCCTGCTCGTAGTGGCGCTCGAACACGCCGATGCCGAGCGGGAAGGAGGTCCGGCGGAACGGCGCCGCGCCGATGACGCTGGTCCCGAGCGTGACGGCGAGCTCGCCACTCCGGGCGCTGTCCGGGACCTGCACGGTCGCGTGGTTGGTCCCGATCGGTGTCGTGGGGACCGGCGCCGCGCCGGTGAAGCGGGCCTCGGCAGCGGAGCCAAAGAACCCGTCGAGCGTGATGGTGGCGCCGCTGGCGGCGATCGACGGTGTCACGCGGAGGGGCCGGTCGGACGGGGGGGACGGCGCACGCTCGTAGGTGCGCCAGGAGACACCGCCGCGCGCGGCCAGGCCGAGCGCGACCAGCGCCCCCGTCGTGATCGCGAGCTTGCCGGCGCGCGACCGGCGCCGCGGCGGGGCAGCGTCGAGTGCGGCGACGATCTCGTCGACGTGGGCAAAGCGATCGCCGGGCTCCGGCTCGAGGCACCTCATCACCACGCGCTCCCAGCTCGCGGTCAGCTCCGGGACCAGCGAGCGCGGCGAGCGCGGCCGGCCCATCAGGCGCTCCTTGATGGGAGACGCCGAGGGGCTCGACTCGAACGGCAGCTCGCCCGTGAGCATCTCGAACATCACGACGCCGAGGGCGTAGATGTCGACGGTCGTGTCGACCGGCCCGGCGAGGATCTGCTCGGGTGCCATGTACGCTGGCGTGCCGATCAGTGCTCCGCTGCGGGACAGACGCGTATCGTCGCCAAGGACTGCGCGCGCCAGCCCGAAGTCGGTCACCACCGCACGGGTGCCAGTATCGGCCTCGATGAGAATGATGTTGTCGGTCTTGAGGTCGCGATGCATGACGCCGCCCGCATGCGCCGCACCCAGGGCGGCGGCGAGCTGCTCGACCAGCGGCCTGGTGTCGCTCATCGTCAGGCGCCCGCGCCGGAGCCGCTGGCGCAGCGTCTCGCCGCGCAACAGCTCCATCGTCAGGAAGATCTGGGGCGGATGCGTGTTGCCGTGGCCCTGGCGGAGATCGTGACCGACGTCGAAGATGCGGCAGACGTTCGCATGCGTGATGCGGCGCGCGAGCAACGCCTCTCGCTTGAGCCGCATGATCGCTTGCGGGTCGTTGGCGAACCGCTCGTGCAGGGTCTTGAGCGCAACGGGCTGGCCGAGCTCCTCGTCGACGGCTGCGTACACCGTACCCATTCCGCCGCTGCCGACGAAGTGCTCGATGCGGTAGCGGCCGGCGACGACCTCTCCCGGCGCCAGCAGAGCCGGGAGGAGCGTCCATCCCACCTCGGTGCGGCGCGCGTCAAACGAAGAGGCCGCAACGTTCAACACCGCCTGGCAGTCTGCACATTGGTCGACGTGGTGCTCGACGACGCGCGCCTCGTCGCCGGGTAGCTTGCCGGAACGCCAGCTCAGCAGGGTATCGTCAGATGGACAGGAGTTCGACACGGACGGCATCTCAGCCGGCGATGGCGAACTGGCTGATGCGGAGATCGAGCTCGCTGCGGATCAGCTGCGCGATGCTCTGCAACTCGGCCCGAGGAAGCCCCACCCGCTCGCCGACGATCTGCAGCGTCAGGTCCATCATTCGCTGGCGCGCGGCGCTGATCCAGCGCGTAACCGTCACTCGGTGCACGTGGAAAACCACGCCGACTTCCTCTGCAGTGCTCCCATCCACGAAATACAGTCGCAAGACACTGCGCTCGCGCACCGTGAGGGCGGCCCAGGCTTCGCGCAGCGCAGCTTGGTATTCGCCGGTGTACCGCTTTCTCAGCAGCCGAACATCGGGGGGCACATCGTCACTCAGGTCGGGGACGCGCTGGGGGTCGAGCTGGACGGCGCTGGCGCGCGAAAGGTCGAGCGCGATGCGGGTCGCAGCCATGCGGAGCCAGGCGCCCAGGGCGCCCTGGCCGGCATAGGCGCCGATGCGCGGCGTGGACCCGCCGTCCGCGACAAGCAGCCGCACGCGCAGTTGCTGACGGACCTCGGCGGCAAACTCCGACGAGGGGTTGATGCGCGCGACGAACGCATCGACACGCGTCAAGAAATGCGCGTCGAACGCGGCGAGCGCGCGGCGGTCTCCGGCCGCGCAGGCACAGGCGAGATAGAGGTCGCTGGCGTGATCCAGTCGATCCTCGGCAGACCGCCCGTCCCTTTGCTGGAGACGCGCAAGCGACTCGGTGAGGGCTTCGGCTGAAACGGCAACGTCGAGCCACGCCGCTCGGCCTCTGTCGACAAACGCCTGGACGACGTGGCGCTGTGGGGGCACGAGGCAACGCGCGCAGTCCTGCTCGCGGCCTTCGCAATCGCATGTCGGTGCAGATCTTGCCATGGTAGAAAGATTTCCATCTCAATGAGGTGGCTGATCCGCGCTGCGTGGACGCCGACCATCGCGGTGGTTGTCGGCCGCGACCACGACGCAGCCGAGCAAGAGGGTGGAGAGCAAGGCGAGTAAGAAGATCTTGTGCACTCCCCGCTGCCGGAGCACGCCGTGGGCCACGTCGGCGATGACCGCGATCCAGCGAGTTGCACCGGCGCTGTGAACCGCGCGTCACGGGATGCCCCAGGTCGTGGTCGGCGCGACCGACGGGGGCCGCAGCGTGCTGCACCGGGTTGCGCCCCGGTGAGCTCCGCGCGGCGACCGGGACGTCGGGCCACTCGACGCGGACCTGAAGGTCGCCGGTCGCGTCGGGCACCGGCTCCTTGGCATCGCCGGCCGCGGCATCACCCGGCGCGGCATCGTCCGACACGGCGTCGCCCGCGGCCGGAGCAGCCGTTGTTCGCGCAGTTCCCCACGCTAGCTGTACGTGAGGTACGTGAGCCGTGTAGCGCCAGAGTGGATACGCCCGCGGCGCTTGCGTCTCTTTCCGGAATGAGCAACTCGAGGGCCGACTCGTAGGGGCACGTAGAGTGTCGGGGAGCGCTGTGGAACACTGCGACCGCAGGCCGGTGGTGTGAATGATTCGACACGCTCGGGGCGTTTTGTCCGCCCCGCCTCCCGCGGCGACCGGGGCCAGCGCGGCGCGGTCGGCGGCGGTCGCCGGTGCCGGCACGTCGCCCCGAGCCGGTGACTGGACGCGTCGGCCGGGCCGAGCGGGGCGGTAGTGGCGAGCCGTGCTGCGAGCATCGTGAGCCCACGGTTCGGTCTGGGAGGTCGATCTCGGGCCCGTCACCGTGGGAGCTCCACCGCGTGGGCCGCGACGATCGACGCGGTCGCGCCGGGGCGAGGTAGCTCGGCGTCCAGGGCGGCGCGCACCACGACGATGGCGCCGCAGCACCGGCCGAGGACCTCGGCGTGCGTGCCGAGATCGAGGACCTGCTCGACGCAGAGCTCGAACACCGGCGCGTGGTCGCTCCGGCCCAGGCGCAGCTCGTGATCCAGCACCGCCCAGCGCGACTGGTCGCGCGCGAGGATGACGAGGCCGAGGGCCCGCGCGGTCTCGACGTCGGGCGGGCGGGCCAAGAGGACCGCCTTGTCGCCGGCGGCGAGGACGCGGCCGGCGCGCAGGATGACGATGTGCTCGGCCATGCCCAGTGCTTCGCGCCGGTCGTGCGCCACCACCACCGCGACGCGGGCGAAGCCGCGGAGTGCCGTTGGCAGCTCCACGAGCATCCGCTCCCGCACCTCGGCGTCGAGCGACGCCAGCGGCTCGTCGAGGAGCGTCACCGGCGCGCGCAAGGACATCGTCCGCGCAAGGTTCACGCGCTGCTGCTCGCCGCCCGAGAGCCGCGTCGCCGCGCGGTCGAGGAGGTGCGCGATGCCGAGCTCGGCGGCGGCTGCGGTGATGCGGGCGGCCCGCTCGGCCGCCCGCTGGCCGCGGATGCGCAGCGCGAGGTCGAGGTTATCGCGGACGGTGCCGTCGAGAAACACCCGCTCCTGGAAGGCGAACGCCAGGGACTCGGTGCGCAGCGGCGCACCGTCGAAGCGGATGGTTCCCGAGCGCGGGCACTCGAGGCCGGCGATGGCGCGGAGGAGTGTGGTCTTGCCGGCGCCGTTCTCCCCGAGGAGGGCGGTCACCTTGCCCGCCGGCAGCTCGAGCGCCGGCACGTCGAGGATGAAGCCATTCGGGCGGGCGTGGCGCAGGCCCTCGATGACGAGGGTCATGGTCAGCTCTTGCGCCGCCGCTGCTGGATGAGCGTCAGCCCCAGGTTGAGCGTGAAGGTGAGGGAGAGGAGGATGACGCCGAGGGCCAGCGATCGATCGATGTTGCCGCGGCTGGTCTCCGTCACGATTGCCGTCGTCAGGACCCGCGTCTCGCCCTGGAGATTGCCGCCCACCGTCATCGACGCGCCCACCTCGGAGACGATGCCGCCGAACGCGGCCATGATGCCGGCCAGGAGCCCGAGCCGCGCCTCGCGCGCGATGAGCCACATGCGGCGCAGCCGCCCGGCGCCGAGGACGTGCAGGAGGTCGGGCAGCTGCGGCGGCAGCGCCTCGATCGACGCGGCCGTGAAGCCGACGACGATCGGCATGGAGATGAGGAATTGCGCCAGGACCATGGCGGTCTTGGTGTAGATGAGCTCGAGCGCACCGAGCGGGCCGGAGCGGACGAGGAGGAGCCAGACCACCAACCCGACGACGACCGGCGGCACGCCCATGCCGGTGTTCACAGCGGCGAACAGGAAGGTCTGGCCCCGGAACCGGGTGCGTCCGAGGAGATAGCCGACCGGCACGCCGGCGACCAAGGCGGCGACGGTGGCGACGCACGACACGGCGAGCGTTCGCAGGCTGATCTCGACGACGGTCGGATCGCTCCAGACCTCGTCCATTACTTCAGGCCGATGGTCGCGAGCGACCTTCCTGCGTCGGGCACGAAGAGGGACTGGCCGTACTCCGCCTTCTTGAACGCGCCGATGGTCTTCTGGGTGTCGGGTGCGATGAGGAACTGGATGAGCTTGCGCCCGGCGTCGGCCTTCACCGTGGGATGCTTGGCGGGGCTGACGAGATAGACCTGGTAGACGTTGAGGAGCGTCGGCGCGCCCTCGGAGACGACCACGAGGCGGGCGAGCGCCTTCTTCTGCGCGAGGTAGGTGCCGCGGTCGGTCAGGGTGTACAGGCCGCGTTCGTCGGCGACGTGGAGCGTCGCGCCCATGCCCTGGCCGGTCTCGGCGCGGCGCGGCACCGCCTTGGGATCGATGCCGGCGTGCGTCCAGAGCTCGAGCTCCTTCTTGTGGGTGCCGGAGTCGTCGCCGCGCGAGGCGAAGCCACCGGTCTTCGCGATCGCCTTCATGGCGGCGTCGAGGTCGGCGAGCTTCTTCACAGCCGCCGGATCGGCGGGCGGCCCAACCAGGACGAAGTCGTTGTGCATGACGAGCTTGCCGTCGACGAGGTCGCCGGCGGCGACGAGCGGCTTCTCGGCGCCGGGCGCGTGCGACAGGACGACGTCTGCGTCGCCGCGCTGCCCCATCTTGAGCGCGGCGCCGCTGCCGACGGCGATGACCTTGACGTCGATCCCGGTCGCCTTGGTGAACTGCGGGAGGAGCACGTCGAGCAGCCCGCTGTCCTGCGTGCTCGTCGTGGTCGCCAGGATGATCGACTCACGGTCGGCGTACGCGGCCGAGGCACCGAGGCAAACGAGGATGCATAGCGTTGCCAGGAAGCGAATCATGTGATGAGTCTCCTTGAACCGAACAGCGCACGTCCAGCGTCACCGACTCGGCTCACGCAAGCGGGCTCCGGACGAGCGGACGTATCAGGACCATTGTCGCTCCGGTCAGGTGGCCCTCCCGTCAGATATCGACGGACGCCCTCCGCCGGCGACGAGCTCTCGGCGGGCACGCTGGATGAACGCGTACCAGGCGTCCATGCCTTCGCCGGTGGTCGCCGACAGGACGATGATCGGGACGCCCGGGCGGACATGCGACGCGCGCCGCAAGAACAGCTCGAGGTCGAACACCAGGTGCGGCAGGAGATCCGATTTGGTCACCACGAGGAGATCGGCGCGCGCGAACATCTGCGGATACTTGAGCGGTTTGTCCTCGCCCTCGGTGACCGAGGAGATCACGATACGCCGCGATTCGCCGAGATCGAACGCGGCCGGGCAGACGAGGTTGCCGACATTCTCGATGAACAGGACGCCGCCCGGCACGGGGGGCAAGCGGCCCATCGCGCGCGCGACCATCGCGGCGTCGAGGTGGCACGCCGCGCCGGTGTTCACCTGGACCGCCGGCGCGCCGGCGTCGCGGATGCGCTGGGCGTCGAGCGAGGTCTCCTGATCTCCCTCGATCACGGCGAGCGGGAGCTCGCCGCGGAGGTGCTCGAGCGTTCGCACGAGCAGCGTGGTCTTCCCCGCGCCAGGGCTCGACATGAGGTTCAGCGCGAGCGTGTTCTGCGCGGCGAGCGCCCGGCGGTTCTGCGCGGCGAGCGTGTCGTTCTTCTCCAGCAGATCGCGCTCGACGCGCACGAGGCGGGACTCGGCGGCGGCCGGCCTCACGACGCCGGCGTGCACGTGACGCAGCACGCGACCGTCGGCGAGCACGTGCTCGTGTTCATGCGCGTGCGTGTGTTCGTGCTCGTGTTCATGCGCGTGCTCGTGCTCGTGCTCGTGCTCGTGCTCGTGCGCGTGCGCGTGCGCGTGCGCGTGCGCGTGCGCGTGCGCGTGCGCGTGCGCGTGCGCGTGCGCGTGTTCGTGCCGGTGCTCGTGCAGGCGTCCAAGCTCGTGTGCATGCGCGTGCATGTGTTCGAGCTCGCGTTCATGCGCAGCATCATCGTGCACGTGCTCGTCGTGCTCGTGCGCGTTCGCCTGGGTTCCTCCGCAGCCACACGTTGCGCACATCGTCAGTCTCCCTCGAGCGCCGTCAGGCGCAGCTCGTCGCCACCGGGCACCCGCTCCCATCGCTCGGCGCCACACGAAGGGCACGCCTCCGTCCGCGTCGACAGATCCGTCATGGTGGCGCATTGCAGGCAGCGCGCTCGCGCGGCCACGTGCTCGACACGTAGCTCGGCGCCGTCGGCGCAGGTGCCGCGGCACGCGACCTCGAAACCGAAGGCGAGCGCGTCCTCCTGGACGCCAGCGAACGCGCCGAGTGCGAGCCACACCTTGTCGACACGGCGCAGCCCGTTGGCCCGCGCTTGCTCCTCCACGAGCTCGATCAGGCTGGCGGCGAGCATCATCTCGTGCATGCTGCACTCATCGTTCGACGGCTGCCCATGGTCCATTGCGGTGCAGCGCGCGTGCCACGCGCAAGTGGGCCTCGCGGTCGCGGCCTGCCGGGGGATGCACTGCAAACGCTGCGCGCGCGACATGCATGCGCGCAACTCATGCGCGGAGGCCGAGTGCGCGCAGCGCGACGCGCACCTCGGGGCGGGCGAGCTCTTCGGCGAACGCAACGACGCCTGGCCGAGCGCGCCGCGAGGTGCGGACGACGAAGTCGAAGCGCTCCTCCTGGAGCGGCAGGAACCCGAGCCCGCGCCGCGCCGCGACGATGTCGATCGCGATGCCGAAGTCGGCGCGGCCCTGCGCGACCGCCGCCGCGATCGCGTGGTGGGACGAGGCCTCGACGCCGTAGCCCGCCGGGCGGAGCTCGCCGAGGAGCCGGTCGTAGAGCGCGCGCGTGCCGCTGCCGCGGTTTCGGTTGATCATCACGACGCCAGGGGTGCGCGCGGCCTCGCGGACGGCGTCCTCGGCGGTCTTGCCGTGGAAGCGCGGATCGCCGGGACGAAACACGACGCCCTGCATGCGCCCGTAGCCGGGTAGGAGCTCGAGCCCGGGATCGAGGAACGGCGTGTTGTACGCGCCGGTCCTGGGATCATAGAGGTGCACGCCGGCCAGATCGCACTCGCCGCGACGGACCGCGAGGAGCCCGGCCTCGCTGCCGACCGCGATGAGCTTGCTCGTCGCGCCCCGCGCGCGCAGCCTGCCGAGCACGACGTCCAGGCCGACGCAGTGGCTGCCGATGACGACGAGGTCGACCGGTCGCGGCGGGGCGCTCGACAGCCCGCGCACCTGCACTATCTCGCCGGTGTCGACGATCTCGACGTCGCGCGGGACAACGAAGAAGCCGTCGGCCTGGCTCCACGTCGTGACCGAACCCGACCCCTTTCCGATCGGGTAGGCCAGGGTGGCGCCGTCCTCGTCGGTCGTGAGCCGCACGAGCACGTACTCGGTGCGGCCGTGCTCCGAGGCGATGCGGAACGGCACCCGCGCCGGCGTGCGGTGCACGTCGTCCTCGCTCCGCCCGGCGAGCGCGCGGATGACCGGCGCGACGAACTCGTGGAACGTGAAGATCGCCGAGGTGGGGAAGCCAGGCAGCACGACGACCGCCGTCGCGCCCGAGACCGCGAGGCAGAGCGGCTTGCCCGGCTTGAGCGCCACGCCGTGGGCGATGATGCCGGGCGGCGACAGGGTGGTCTCGAGGACGTGGACGTTGAGATCCCCGGGGCCCTTCGAGGTCCCGCCCGAAATCAGGACGACGTCGAGCGTCGCGAGCGCCTTGCCGAGCGCGGCGCGGAGCGCGCCGGCGTCGTCACGGACGATGTCGAACCGCGCCGGCACGCCGCCGCACTCGCGCACCGCGTCGGCGAGGATCTGCGCGTTGGAGTCGTAGATCTGCCCGGGGGCGAGCGGCGCACCGGGCGCCACGAGCTCGTCGCCGGTCGAGAAGATCGCGACCCGCGGCCGCGAGAACACGCGCACGCTGGCGAGTCCCATGGCCGCGAGCACGCCGGTCTCGCGCGACGTGATGGGCTCGTGCGCGCGCAGGACGACCTCCCCCGCGGCGACGTCGGTGCCGGCAAACGTGATGAAGCGCCCGGGCGTCACCGCCTTCGTCACGGCCACCGTGTCGCCGTCGATGCGCGTGTGCTCGACCATCACGATCGCATCGGCCCCGCGCGGCACGACCCCGCCGGTGGGGATCGACATGGCGTGTCCCGCCTCCACGGTGCCCTCCGGCAGCGCGCCCATCGCGACCGTCACCGGCATGATGCGGAGGCGTTTCGGCTCGTGCTCGCTCGCGCCGAAAGTGTCCGCGGCCACCACCGCCCAGCCGTCCACGTTGCTGCGATCGAAGCCCGGAACGTCCACCGGGCTCGCGACGTCCTCGGCGAGGACGCGTCCCAGCGCCTCATCCGTCGGGATCGTCTCGGCCCCGCGGGGCGACAGATCTCCGAGTGCGGCGCGGAAGCGCTGCTCGGCTTCGTCGCGATCGAGCACATGGAGAAATTGATCTTGTTTCACCCGGGGCTCCTCGCCTTGAGATCAGTCGAACAGAACGACCTCGACGGGCTCCCCCTCGGCGAAGCCTTCGTGGTCGGCGCCCGCGATCACCACGCCGTCGGCGCGGGTCGTCGAGGATAGGATGGACGCGCCGCTGGTCATGATGGGGACCACGCGCCCGCCTTCGAACCGGACCCGCACGTAGTCGACCCGCCCCAGCTCGGAGACGAGCTTGCCTGCGAGCGGCGCGGTGCAGGTCTTGTGCGGCCATGCGCGCGGGAGGCCGCCCAGGGCCCGGAGGGTCGGCCCTGCGAAGAACTCGTATGCGCACATGCACGAGACCGGATTGCCCGGGAGGAGAAACACCGGCCGGCCCGAAAGGAAGCCGAATCCCGCGGGGCTCGCCGGGCGAACCGCCACGCCGTGCACACAGACCTCGCCGACCTCGGCGAGGACGAGCGGCGCATGATCCTCGGGCCCGACGGAGGAGCCGCCGGACACGAGGACGACGTCCCCGCGCGCGGCGAGCAATGCCTCGCGGACGGCGTCGCGCCGGTCGGGGACGTAGACCACCTCGACCGAGGCCGCGCCGTCGCGATGCGCGAGCGCCGACACCACGAGGCTGTTGGAATCGACGAGGTGGGCGCCGGTGGGGGTGTGGCCGGGCGGGACCAGCTCGTCGCCGGTCACCAGGAGCGTGACGCTCGGCCGTCGGACGACCGCGAGGCGCGTGACGCCGACGCTGGCGAGGACGCCGAGATCCTGCGGCCGGAGCCTCCGCCCGCGCGTCACCACGGTGGTGCCGGCGACGACGTCCTCGCCGATCTGCCCGACGTGCTTCTGTGGGGCGACCGGCTCGCTGATGCGAACGAACACGACCCCGCCGCGCGTCGTCTCCTCGGTGCGCTCGGCGATGACGACCGCGTCGGCGCCTTGCGGGATGGGCGCGCCGGTCGTGATCCGCACCGCCTCCCCATGCCGCATCGGCACGGCGCTCGCACGACCGGGGCGCGCGTCGCCGACGACGACCAGCTCGACGGGCGCGTACACGGTCGCGCCGAAGGTGGACTCGCCCACGACGGCGTAGCCGTCCATCGCCGAACGTGCGAAGTGCGGCACGCTCACCGCGGCGACGACGTCGGCGGCGGCGACTCGGCCGCCCGCGTCGGCGAGCGCGACCTCCTCGTCGGGAAGCGGCCCGGTGCGAGCGGCGAGCACCGCGAGCGCCTCCGCGACGCTCGTCCGCTTGCGAAACCCTTGCATCCGGACGTCGCGCACCAGTCCCCTAGCCGCCGATCGGCGTGGAAACGGGGGCCCACCGCAAAGGTGCCTCGCGCCGCATTCTACCAACCTAGCACGGGCCGTTGCGGATCATGCGGGTCACGACGATTCGAGTGCCGTAGTCTGGCCTGACTGGGGATTCCCTACCACCAGACACCTGGAGTCGAACGATGGCAACCGCGCGCCGCTCACACGCCGATCCATCGCGCGACCAGGCTTCGCGCGAGGATCGGGTCCGTCGTGCCCTTGACGATGGCGCGGCCGTCGCGAAACACCGTCAGCTCGTACGGCGGCGCGGCGAGGCGCACGAGAAACTCGTTGCTGTGCACCTCGCCGAGGCTGCGCAGACGCAGCGCCAGCGCCGGCAGGTTGGGCGCAGCGCCGGATAGCGCGCGCACCGCGATCGCGTCGCGACCGCACAGCGCGGTCGTGGTGCGTTCGGCGCGCGCGAGAAAATCGAACCGCCCGAGGCCGCACGCCGGGCACGCCGGATCGCGCGGAAACCCGAGGCGCGATAGCTCGAGATCCCACGCGTCGATGGTGACGACCACCGCCTCGGCCGGAGGCCCGGCGACCAGGAAGCGAAGCGCCATGGCGACCTGCATCGACGCCGCGGCCAGCGCGGCGGGGCCGATGATGCCGGCGGTGTCGCAGGTCTCGGCAGCGCCGGCCGCGGGGAGCTCGCGGTGCAGGCAGCGATAGCACGCCGTCACGTGCGGCACGAACAGGCCGGCCATCGCCGTCGCGCCGACGCACGCGCCGTAGATCCACGGCACGTCGCGCGAGACGCACGCGTCGTTCACGACGTACCGGCCCTCGAAGTTGTCGAAGCCGTCGACAACCAGGTCGATCCCGTCCAGCAATCCGAGCACGTTGCCCGCGTCGAGATCGGCAACGATCGGCTCGACGCGTACCTCGGAATTGACAGCGCCGATGCGGCGCGCCGCGGCGATCGCCTTGGGGACCCCGTCCCGCGCGTCGGCCTCCGAGAACAGCGACTGGCGCTGGAGGTTCGAGAGCTCGACGACGTCACGGTCGACGATCCGGAGCGCGCCGATCCCCGCGCGCGCGAGCAGGCTGATCGCGTTGCTCCCCAGGCCGCCGCACCCCACCACCAGCACGCGGGCACAGCTCAGCTTGTGCTGGCCGGCGACGCCGATCGGCGCAAACAGCGATTGGCGCTGGTAGCGATCCACGGGTTCACCGGTCCGTGCACGAGTAGCAGGGGTCCACCGCCGCCTGGATGAGAGGCACGTCGGCGAGATCGGCCCCCTTGACCATCGCCACGACGCTGGGGATGTTGACGAAGCTCGGCGTGCGCACCTTCACGCGCGCGAGCGTATCGCTGCCGTCGGAGGCGACGTAGTAGAACACCTCGCCGCGCGGCGCCTCGATGCGGAGGACCGCGTCGCCCGGAGGCACCGAGTAGACGTCGCCGACGTGGAGCGCGCCCCCCGGCATGCGGTCGAGCGCCTGTTCGATGATGGCGCAGCTCTCGAGCAACTCGAGCGCGCGAACCGTGACGCGCGCGAGCACGTCGCCTTCGGGGCGCGACGGGACCGCGAAGTCGAGGTCGCCGTACGCGAGGTACGTGGCGTCGCGGCGCAGGTCGACGTCGACGCCGGAGGCGCGCGCCACCGGCCCCACGACGCCGTAGGCGATCGCGTCCGCGCGGGTGAGCGTTCCGACCCCCCGGCAGCGCGCGGCCACCGTCGCGTCGGTCGTGAACACGGGGATGAGCTTGCGGCGCAGGACATCCCGCACCTCGCGCACGCCGGCGCGCACCTCATCGGGCCGGTCCACGCCGCGGTTCACGCCGCCGATCCGGTTCATCGAGTAGTTCACCCGGTTTCCGGAGATCGCTTCGAGGACATCCATCACGCGCTCGCGCAGCCGGAACGCCTCCATGAACAGCGTCTGGAAGCCCATGAGCTCCGCGGCGACGCCGGCCCACAGAAGGTGCGAGTGGAGCCGCTCGAGCTCGGACAGCACGACGCGCACGTACTTCGCGCGCGGCGGAATCTCGATCGCGCCGATCTGCTCGATCGCCATGCAGAAGCTCATCGAGTGCACGTTCGAGCAGATGCCGCACACCCGCTCGAGCAGGGCGATCGACTGCGTCATGTTCTTGTGCTGCGCCAGCCACTCGATGCCGCGAAAATTGAAGCCGACCTTGAGCGCTGCGCCGATGACGCGCTCGCCCTCGCACTCGACCTCGATCTTGTACGGCTCCTCGAGCGCCACGTGAAACGGGCCGACCGGAATGACGTAGCTCATCGCGCGCCTCCTGGGTTCGCGAGCAAGATGCCCGGTGGGTCGTCCGCCCTCAGCACGAGCGGGGTCGTGTCGGCGCGGCCCGCGAACGTCACGGCGTAGTAGTCGTGGGTCTCGCGCTCGGCCCAGTCGGCGCCGGGGTAGACGTGGGCGATGCTCGGCGCGGACTCGCCGCTCGCCAGCGTCGTGTGCAGGGTCAACAGCGTGCCGCCCGCGTCCCAGTGCCAGGACATCGCGACGTTGCCCTTGGCGTCAGGGGTGGCCACGAGCGCGGCGAACCGTGCACCCGACGCGAGCATGCGCTCGGCCGCGCTCGGGATCGCCTCGGGGCGCACCGCGAGCCAGAACCCGTCGGGCCGACGGATCCACTCGCCGCCGATGGTGCGTTTGGGGTCGGGGGGGCCGGGGGGGGCGGGGGTCATGTGCTCTTCTCCTCGATGAACAGCCCGGGAACGAGCTTGCGCTGCGTGATCTTGCGCCGGCAGCGCTCGCAACGCAGCAGCAGCGCGCGCGTGTCGTCGGTCAGCTCGGCGAACGCGCGCTGGGCGAGCTCCTCCGGCGCAGGCCGGGTCGGCGTGCCGCAGTCGGGGCAGGCCGGAAACGTCACGAGCGTGCGGACGGCGAGCTCGCCGGGCCGCGCGTAGGACGGCACCGGCTGGTCGTCGTTCGACAGCGCGCCACCGGGGCAGCGCTCCACGCAGCGCGCGCAGAACGCGCAGCGAGCCGGGTCGTACGTCCACACGTACGCGTCGCCCTCCGCCGCGCCGGTGATCGCGTTGCTGACGCAGACGTAGGCGCACATACCGCAGCCGATGCAGCGCGTCGGATCGAGCACGACGCGCCCGCGAAAGCCGGCGGGTGTAGGTACGTGCTCGGGCAGCGGGACCGCGGCGGGCTTGCGTCCCAGATTCTCGGCGATGATCTGCAGGATGCGTAACACGTCAATGACCTCCGTAGCGGCCGACGAGAGCGAGCGTGAGCGCGACGCCGGCGGCAAGCGTCGGCCAGCGCAGCAGAAGGCGTGTCGCCTGCGCGAGCTTGAGGCGCGCCGTGGCAGCCGCCAGCAGCGTGAACGCCGCCACGACGACCAGCGAGGCGAGCGCGAAGCCGAGCGCGTCGACGATCGCGATCCCCGTGCGCACGGGCATGGCGAGCGTCGTCACGACGCCGGCCAGGGCGACCCACTCGAGGCCGTGCGCGAGCTCCCAGAGCGCGAGCCGCCGGCCGTCGAACTCGGTGAGCGGGCCCGCGAGGATCTCCTGCTCGGCGTTGGCGAGCGAGAACGGATTGAGCCGAAGCTTCGCGGGGAGGCAGAGCAGGATGGCGGCGAGCGCGCTCGCGCGCACCGGCCACGACGTCGCCAGGGCGATGCGCGACAGGTGGAGGCTCTGCGCGGCGGTGGCCATCGCGACGAGCGCGACGAGGAACGCCACGTTGGACACGATGCCGACGATCGCCTCGCGGGTCGCGCCGACCTCGCCGTAGATCGATCGCGACGCGTACCCCGCGAGCACGAGGCACAGCGGCGGCATCTCGAGGCGCGCGACGAGCAGGATGAGGTCACCCGTGAACGCGGACTCGCCGCTGCCCACCGGCAACAGCGCCAGGACGCCGATCGCGGACCCCAGCGCCAGGACCGGCAGCCCCACGAGGATCGCGCGGTCGGACGCCGCGCGCGCGACGGGCGATTTTCCGAGCAGCTTGACCAGATCGAAGAACGGTTGCCACAGCGGCGGCCCGATCCGCCCCTGCATGCGCGCGCGCAGCTTGCGCTCGAGGCCGAGCATGAGCCAGCTCATGGGGACCGCGAACACCAGCCCCGGAAACACCAGGACAGCGAACAAGGCGTGCGAGAGCGTCATCGCACACCTCCCGCGTCGAGCGGCTGGCGCACGCCGATCCCCTCGATCGCCCGCGAAATGCCTTCGATGATGGCGTGTGGCCGCGGCGGGCAGCCGGGGACGTAGATGTCCACCGGGATGATGCGGTCGAGGGGCCCGTCGACCACCGGGCTTCCGGCGAACACGTTGCACGTCGCGGGGCACGAGCCGAGCGCGACGACGACCTTCGGGTCGGGGAGCTGCGCGTAGATCGTCCGGAGCGCTTCGTGCGTGGCGCGGGTGACGGGGCCGGAGACGCAGAACACGTCGGCGTGCCGCGGGCTCCCTTCGAGCCGGATGCCCGCCTGCTCGATGTCGTAGCGCGGCGACAGGCAGGCCACGAGCTCGATGTCGCACCCGTTGCAGGCCCCGGCGTTGAAATGGAACATCCACGCGGAGCGCCGCCGCGCGTGGTCGACCAGGCGGAGAAAGATCCCACGTTCGGGCGCGGTCATACGACACCTCCAAGGAGCGGCCACAGCCCGGCCGCGAGGAGCGCGATCGCCAGGACGATGACCGCGAGTGACAGGACGGGCCGGTTGTAGACGCGCGGCCCCGGGTCGGGCGACGCTTCGCCCCACCAGAACAGCGCGATCGCGCGGGCATACGTCGCGACCGACAGCATCGCGGCGCCGGCGAGCACCAGCATCAGCCAGGGACGGTCGGCCACGGCCGCGAAGATCCGCCAGTGCGCCGCGAACCCGAGGGTCGGCGGTACGCCGAGCACGGCCAGCGCGCCCACGATGAAGCCTGCCGACGCGACGGGGTGGCGCGTCGCGAGGCCGCGCGGGCTGCGGATCGCCTCGCCGTCGGCCTCGGGGCCGGCCACGCTGACAAACAGCAGCGCCTTGGCGACCGCGTGCACCATCGCGCCGAGCATGGCGCCTCCAGCGCCGTACGTGCCGCCGATCGCCAGCGCAACGAGGATGAGCCCCATGTCCTCGATCGTCGAGAACGCGAGCAGCCGCTTGAGGTCGGTCTGCGCGAGCGCGAGCAGCGCGCCGAGGACCGCCGAGGCCACGCCGAGCGCAACCCACGGCGCCGTCTCCGTGAACAGCCACGGTGACGCGCCGCGCAGGGTGGCGACCTCGGCGAACGCCGCGACGTCGATGACGCCGACCACCAGGCCAACCACGACCGCGGGGGCCGTCCGGGCGACCGCCGGCAGCCAGAACCACAGCGGAACCAGGCCCAGCTTCACCGCGATGCCTGGCACGAGCAGGGCGAGCGCCAAGGTCGGGTGCCCGTGCTCTGCCGCGAAGCTGCCGCCGATCATCCCGATCGCGGAGACCACGACGGCCGCGAGGTACGCGCCGCGGCCCGCGGTCGTCCAGAGCACGAGGAGCGCCACGACCGAAGCGCCTTCGAGGAGCGCCGTGCGCGCGAGCGCTACGTCGGTCACGACCGCGGCCAGGGCGAGCAGGCCGGCGGCGAGCAGTGGCGCGAGGTAGCGCCGCAGCGAGCGCGACGCGGCGCACGCGAGCAGGAGGCCCGCCAGCGCCACGCCGATCGCGCCGGCGAGCGGCACCAGCGACGGCACGGCGGCCGCGCCGTCGTGCGCAGGCGCGCTCGCGGGAACGAACAACGTCAAGACACCCACGCCGACCGCGCCCGCCGTGAGCAGCAAGGCTGGGCGGCGCTCGGTGGGGGCGAGCAGCGCGGCCGCGCGCGCCGCGACCTTGCGGGCCGCGCGCCACAGCGCAAGCCAGTAGCGGTCCGCGTCGAACCGGTCGTAGAACGGCGCGAGGGCCTGCTGGACGGTGCGCGAAAAATCGCTCGCCCCGAGGTGCCCGCGCGACGTGAGCGGCTCGCCGCCCGTGAACACCGACGGCGCTCCGCCCGCCGAGACGATGCCACCGGCGCGGCGCGGCACCCAGTAGACGATGGCGCCGACCGCCAGCGCCACGAGGCCCAGGCCCAGGCCCGCGGTCGCGAACCACGCGCCTTGCCCCGCCGTCACCCCGAACCACCCGACGCCGGCGAGCGGCGCGGCGCCCAGCGCGGGGAGCACCGGGTTCAGGAGGTAGCGAACCGCGAGCTGCGGCGCGACGCCCAGGACGAGGCAGCCGAGCGCCAGCGCGCCCGCGCCCGTGGTCATCGACCACGACGACTCGTGCGCCTTCTCGGTCGCCGGCCCCTCGTCGCCGAGGAACACGCCGCTCGTCGCCTTGAGGAACGCGAACACGGTGAGGATGCTGCCGATCCACGGCACGACCGCGAGCAGTGGTTGATTCGCCTCGAGGGCCGCGTCGTAGAGCAGCCACTTGCTCACGAAGCCGTTGACCAGCGGCACGCCGGCGATCCCGCTCGCGCAGACGATCCACACGAGGAAGGTGCGCGGCATCTTGCGGCCGAGGCCGCCGAGCTGATCCATGTCGCGCGTGCCGCACGCGTGCTGGACGGAGCCGGCGCACAGGAACAGCCCGCCCTTGAACAGCCCGTGGTTGAGGCAGTGAAACAGCGCCGCGGCGATCGCCAGCGGCGTGCCGAGGCCGAGGCCGAGCATCATGTAGCCGATCTGGCTGACGGTGGAGTACGCGAGGAGGCGCTTCAGATCGCGCTGCGCGAGCATGAACAGCGCGCCGATGATCAGCGTCGCGGCGCCGCCCCACGCGACCGTCATGCTCCACGACAGCGGCCACGGCCCGATCGAGTGCATGCGCGCGACGAGGTAGACGCCCGCCTTCACGTAGCAGGCCGCGTGGAGCAGCGCGCTCACGGGCGTCGGCGCGGCCATGGCGTCGGGGATCCACGTGTGCAGCGGAAACTGCACGGACTTGGCCAGCGCGGAGACGAGGATGAGCAGGAAGATGCCCGTCGAGAACGCCCCGTGGACCTTCGGATCGGTCCACAGCGTCGAGCCGGTGCGCATGTAGAGCAGCACGACCGCGGCGAACAGCCCGTAGCCCGCGAGGTGCGTGATCGTGAGTACCTTGCGCGCGCCGTACGCGGCGTCGGGCATGCGGTACCAGAACGACACGAGCAAGAACGAGCACAGCCCGACGAGCTCCCAGCTCGCGTAGAGCAGGAACAGATCGGCCGTGTAGACCAGGTGCACGAGCCCGGCGATGAACACGAGCACGAGCGAGTAGAACCGCGTCGTACTCTTGTCGTGCGCCATGTAGCTCACGGCGTAGAGCAGCACGGCCGCGCCGATCCCCGTGGCCATCAGCGCGAAGAACACCGATAGGCCGTCGACGTGATACGCGAGGCGAATCGGCCCGTCCCAGCGGCCGAGCTCGACATCCAGGGCGGCGCCGTCGCTCACCTGTGGCGCGGCGAGGATCACCGCCGCCAGCGCGCCGAGCCCCACCGTGAACGCGAGCCAACCCTTCGCCCTCGGCGACAGCAGGCGCGCGAGCAGGAGCTGGAGCGCAATGCCCGCGGCGAGCAGCGCGAGCGGAAGTACCACGATGGTTTCGGAGCTCAACATCATCTTGTCTTCTTGTTCTCGGTTGTGTCTTCTCGGTCTCGGGGTTCAGCCGCCGGCCACCATCGGGAAGATCGCGACCACGTCGTCGTCGCCGAGTGGCGTGTCGAGGCCGCGCAGGTGCTCGACGTTCTGACCGTTGACGAGCACGATGATCGTGCTCGACAGCTCCTCGCGCTGGGCGACGCGGTCGCGCAGCGGCGCGCCGTGCCGCTCGCCGAGCTGCCGGACCAGGGTCCGGAGCGACGGAGCCGCGGCGTTCCACGTCTCTGCCTCGCAGCCGGTCAGTTTTCGAATGTCGGCGAAGTACTTGACGACCACGAGCTACTCCTTAGACGAGGTGCAGTTGCGTCAGCCGCTCCGGCGTCGGCCGCCCTTCGGCGTCCCATCCGCGGAGCGCGTAGTACTCGGGCAGCATCTCCGGGACGTGGCTCAGCTCGCCTTTCGCCGGACCGGTCCGGATCGGCTGGGTCGTGAGGCGCACCGGGAGCGCGTCGTCGGCCTTCGTGAGGCCCGCGCGCAGGTTGAACTGCCGCTCGAGGTTCCAGATGCGCTCGCCAGCGCGGAGGTAGTCCTCCGTCGTGTACGTGACGCCGGTGAGCGTGCTGATCATCGCGGCGTACTCGTCGCCGCCCATCCCGAACGTTCCGAAGATGCAGCCGCCCGAGGCGTCGATCGCCGCGGTGAGATCCTGGAACAGCTTCACCCAGTACGGCTTGTCTTTGGTCGTGCGCGGGTCGAGCTTGGCGCCGTTGCCGAGCACCTCGACGGCGATCGTGTACCCTTTGACGTGGCAGCCGCCGCGGTTGCACGTCGCGTACTGCAGGCCGATGCCCTGCACGCCGCGCGGGTCATAGGCCGGGATCTCCTGCTTCTTCACCGTCATCGAGAACTCGGGGTGGCCGTAGAGCTCGGCGAAGCGGTAGGAGCCCAGGGCCAGCTGGTCGCCGAGGCCTTCGCGGAGGCCCGTCATGCGGGTGAGCTCCACCAGCGTGTCGGCGTTGCCGAAGCTGAGATCCATACCGCCGGTGTCCTTCGAGGTCAGGTACCCGGCCTGGAACAGATCCATCGCGCAGGCGACCGTGGCGCCCATCGAGATCGAGTCGATCCCGAGCTCGTTGCACAGGTAGTTGGTCTTGGCGATGGCCTGGAGATTGTCGATGCCGCAGTCCGGGCCCATCGACCACGCCGCCTCGTACTCCGGCCCTTCGCCTTCGCCCTTGAACTTGCCGCTCGAAACCTTCGTGGCGCGGCCGCAGCTGATGTAGCAAGAGAAGCAACCCTTCGCGCGGGTGAGGATCTCCGCCGCGAGCGACTCGCCGCCGACCTTGTTCGCGGTGGGGAAGAAGCCGTCCTGGAAGTTGCGTGTCGGCAGCGCGCCGGTCTCGTTCAAGATGTTGACGAGGACGTCGGTGCCGTACGCCTTGAGGCCGGCACCGCCGACCGGGTGCGCCTTGAGGAGCTCGCGGCCCTTGATGACGGCGGCCTCGAAGCCTTTCGGATCGGCGACCTTGATCGGCTTGCTGCCGACGACGGCCACCGCCTTGAGGTTCTTCGAGCCCATCACGGCGCCGACGCCGCCGCGGCCTGCAGCGCGCGACATCTCGTTCATGATCGCGGCGATGAGCACGCGGTTCTCGCCGGCGGGGCCGATGCACGCGACCTTCGCCTCTTCGTCCGTTGCCTTGCGGACCAGCTCGGTCGTCTCGGGGACCCACTTGCCCCACAGCGCGCTGGCGTCGCGGATCTCGACGACGTCGTCCTTGATCCAGAGGTAGACGGGCCGCTCTGCCTTGCCTTCCACGATCAGCGCGTCATAGCCGGCGTACTTGAGCTCGGGCCCGAACGAGCCTCCCGAGTTCGCGCCGGCGAGCCCGCCCGTGAGCGGGCTCTTCGTGACGACGTGGTAGCGGCCGCCCGACGGCGCGAACGTGCCGGTGAACGGCCCCGGCGAGAAGATCAGCTTGTTGTCCGGCGAGAACGCATCGACGTTCGCGTCGACCTCGTTACAGAACAGCCTGGTCGCCAGGCCTCGCGCACCGATGAACTCCGCGAGCATCGTCGGATCGGCGTTCTCCTTGCTGATCGCGCCGGTCGTCAGGTTCACGCGCAGGATCTTTCCAGTCCATCCGAACATGACTTAGCCCTCCTCGAAGACGGCTTTGAGTTTGGTCGCGAACGCCTTCTTCCGGCCGCGCGTAGCGACGCTGTCGTCCACGAACTCGATCGCGGCGGTCGGGCAGGCGCGCACACACGCGGGGTCACCCGCGCAGGTGTCGCACTTGAGAATCGATTCGGTCAGGGCGTCGTACGCCGCGCTGCCGAACGGGCACGCGATGACGCACATGCGGCAGCCGATGCATTTGGTCCGGTCGTATTCGACCAGCGCCTGGCCTTTCACCCGGTGCAGCGCGTTGGTCGGACACACGTTGGCGCACGACGCGTCGTCGCATTGCTGGCACATGAGGGGGACGGAGAAGCCCTCTTGATCCCACGTGTAGACATGGATGCGCGTGGCAGTCGGTCGGAACTGGCCCTCGTGTGCGAATCCACACGCGAGCGAGCAGTTGTGGCAGCCCGTGCACTTGTCGGGATGAATCATCAGAACTCTCGACATCAGCGATCTCCCTTCTCTCGAGGCCGCTCGAGCGTTTGGGTTGTTTGCGTTGATTCGATCATTTGCAAAACAGCTGCCGCGTTCTGCAGCAGCGGCGCATTCTTTGCAGAATCCCAAGCAGAACCGACAGATGACGACGACGGGAACCGCAGCGTCACGGGAATCGAAGCTTCGCTCCGCGCAACGGGTTCGCGTTCTCAGCGTCGCCGCGCGAAGTTTGCACGTGCTCACCATGGGCCTGGTCCTCGGCGGCGTGGCGGCCGGGGCCGGGGGCCTACCGGGGCGCGCGATGCTCGCGGCGACCGCGACCGGAGCGGTCCTGCTCGCCATCGACTGGGCCAGCGGACGGATCGTGATGACGCAGGGTAGCGGCGTCCTCGTCCTCCTCAAGCTCGGCGTGCTCGGCCTCGGGGCCGTTCACTCCGAGCTCTGCCTACCATCGCTCGTCGCGGCCACCCTGGTTGCCTCTGTAGGCGCGCACATGCCCGCCGCCTGGCGGCACTTCTCGTTCGTCACGTGGCGCGTCGTCACGCGAGGCCCGCGGTGATCTACCTCGACAACGCCGCCACCTCGTTCCCGAAGCCGCCGGAGGTCGCGCACGCGATCGCGCGCCTCCTGACCGAGAGCGCCGGGAACCCCGGCCGTTCCGGCCACGGCCTCGCGCTCGCCGCCGAGCGCGTGGTCGAGGACGCGCGGCGCCGCCTCGCGGCGCTGTTCGGCGTCGCCGACCCGGCCCGCATCGCGTTCACGCTCAACGCGACCGATGCGCTCAACCTCGCGCTCTGGGGGCTGCTCGCGCCCGGCGATCGCGTGGTCACCACCAGCGTCGAGCACAACGCCGTCGTCCGCCCGCTCCACGCACTCGCGGCCACGCGCGGTGTCGTCGTCGAGCGCGCGGCGTGCGCTCCGGACGGATCGCTCGATCTGGACGATCTCACCCGCGTGGTGGCGCGGGCGAAGACCCGGCTCGTCGTCGTGAATCACGCGAGCAACGTCGTCGGCACCGTGCTCCCCGTTCGCGAAGCAGCGGCGATCGCCCACGCGCACGGCGCGGCGTTCTTGCTCGACGCTGCGCAGACGGCGGGCGTCCTGCCGATCGACGTCCGCGCCCTGGGCGTCGATCTGCTCGCGTTCCCTGGACACAAGGGGCTGCTCGGCCCCACCGGCACCGGCGGGCTCTACGTCGCGCCCGGCGTTCGACTCACCCCGCTGCGCCAGGGCGGGACGGGCACGCGCTCCGAGGACGAGCGCCACCCCGAGGAGATGCCGCAAGTGCTCGAGGCCGGCACACCGAACACGGTGGGGATCGCGGGGCTCGGGGCCGCGGTCGCGTACCTCGAGGCGCGCGGCGTCGCCGATGTCCGCGCCCACGAGCTCGCGCGTACCGGTCGCCTCCTCGCCGGTCTTGGCGAAATCCCCGGCGTCCGCGTCCACGGCCCGCTCGACCCGACGCGCCGCGTGTCGGCCGTGTCGATCACCCTCGCGGGCTGGGAGCCCAACGATGTGGCGGCCGTGCTGGACGGCTCGTTTGGCATCGCCGTGCGCGCGGGGCTGCACTGCGCGCCGCTCGCTCACCGCACGATCGGCACGTTCCCGCGCGGCACCGTCCGGCTCTCGCCGGGGCCGTTCACCACCGAGGCGGAGATCGACGGCGCGCTCGCCGCGCTCCGCTCCATCGCCGGCGTCAGTGGCCCGTGATCGCCGCCATGGCCAACCCGGCGGCCGGGGACACCCTGACCTTCGCGCAGCCGGTGGTCCCGGCGGGCGACGTCTCGGGCTTCGGGTTCCACGAGACGCCGCGCGGATTGCCGTCGCACTGGGTGGTCATCGCCAAGGGCGTGATGAAGAATCATCAGAGCGCCGTGCCGACCACCTGGAACACGGCCCCCCGCAGCGAGGACGAGCCGCTCGGTCCGCACGAGTCCTCGCTGCTGGGCACGGCGCTCGCCGACCCTGAGCTGCCGCTCGAGCTCCGCAGGATCCGCTCCTTCCTGCCAGCGCTCGCGGCCTGCGTCCTCGCGGAGCCGACCGGTGGCGCGCCGCGCACCGGCGTCAGGCCGGATCGCCCAGACCCGACCCGCGACCAAGCAGCGGTGCCGCACGACGGGGCTGCTTCCACGAGGGGGACGTAGCGTGGGCGGCCTGCGGATCGAGATCCGCGGCACCGTGCAGGGTGTCGGGTTCCGCCCATGGGTGTACCGGATCGCCCACGAGCTGGGCGTTGCGGGCCGGGTCCACAACCACGCGCGCGGCGTCACCGTCGAGGCATTCGGCGCTGACGCGGTGCTCGACCAGTTCGTCGCGCGGCTGCGCGAGCCGCTGGCCCCTGCGCGGGTGCGCGACCTGACCGCGATCGCCATCCCGGACGAGCCCGGCGGCGACTTCGTCATCGTGCACAGCGCCGAGGGCGGGCCTCGCGCGCTGTCGATCCCACCAGATCTCGCGACCTGCCCCGATTGCGAGCGCGAGATCCGTGATCCCGGTGACCGCAGGTTCGGCTATGCGTTCACCAACTGCACCGCGTGCGGGCCGCGCATGACGATCGCAACCGGCGTGCCGTACGACCGTCCCGCGACGACGATGGCGCCGTTCACGATGTGCCCGGCGTGCCAGCGCGAGTACGACGATCCGCGCGATCGCCGGTTTCATGCCCAGCCCAACGCGTGCCCGGCGTGCGGTCCCCAGCTCGCGCTGTGGTCGGTGACCGGCGAACCGATCGCGGGGCCCCCGCTCGTGGGCGCAGCGGCGCGGATCGCGCGCGGCGAGATCGTCGCCGTCAAGGGGCTCGGCGGCTTCCACCTGGCGTGCGACGCCGCGAGCGACGCCACGCTCGCCACGCTGCGCGCCCGCAAGCACCGCGACGAGAAGCCGTTCGCGGTCATGGTCGCCGACCTCGCGGCGGCGCACGCGCTCGCCGTGCTGGTGCCCGAAGCGGCCGCGCTCCTGATGTCGCCGGAGCGGCCGATCGTGCTGGCCTTACGGCGCGCCCACGCAGCGCTGTCACCGCTGGTCGCACCCGGCACCGCGCTCATCGGGTTGATGCTGCCCTACACGCCGCTGCACCACTTGCTGCTCGCCGCGGTCGGTCGGCCGCTGGTGATGACGTCGGCCAACCGCTCCGACGAGCCGATCTGTGCCGACAACGCCGAGGCCGTCGCGCAGCTGGGGACGATCGCCGACGCGTTGCTCGTCCACGACCGCGCGATCGCGACGCGTTGCGACGACTCGGTGGCGCGCGTGATCGCCGGCAAGCCGACGCTGTTGCGCCGGTCGCGCGGCTACGTGCCGCGGCCGATCGCGCTCGCGCGTCCGGTCGAGCGCGCCGTGCTGGGCGTCGGCGGCCACCTCAAGAACACGTTCTGCATCGCCGACGGTGACTCCGCGTACCTGGGACCACACGTCGGCGATCTGGAGACCGTCGCGGCGCTCGAGTTCTTCGAGGCTGCGATTGCGCGCATGGAGGAAATTCTGCGCGTCCGACCGGACGTGATCGCGCACGATTTGCACCCGGGGTACCAGTCGACGCAATACGCGCGCGCTCGCCCGGCCGCGCGCTGCGTCGCCGTGCAGCATCACCACGCCCACGTGGCGAGTGCGATGGCCGAGCACGGTCTGGCCGGACCGGTCCTCGGCGTGGCCTACGACGGCACCGGCTGGGGCAGCGATGGCACGGCGTGGGGCGCCGAGCTCCTGCTCACACGGTTCGAGCGGTTCGAGCGGCTCGCGACGTTCCGGCCGATCGCGCTCCCCGGTAGTGGTCTGGCGATCCGAGAGCCGTGGCGGATCGCGCTCGCGCTGGTCGACGATGCGTTCGGCGACGCCGCGCCGATCGACCGCTTGCCGGTGTTCTCCGGGGTGCCGCCGCGATCGCTCGCCGTCGTCCGCGGCATGATCCGCAGCAAGACCAACACCCCGCTCGCGCGCGGGATCGGCCGGCTGTTCGACGGCATCGGCGCACTCGGGCTCGAGCGCCGGACGGCGACCTACGAGGGCCAGGTCGCCGTCGCATGGAACCTCGCCGCGGCGGACGGCGACCATGGCTCGTATCCGTTCGCGATCGAGCACGGCGAGGTCGACATGCGCCCACTCGTGCGCGCCGCGGTCGGCGACCTGATCGCGGGTATCGAGCCGGCGCTGGTGTCCGCGCGGTTTCACGCCACGCTGATCGCGGCGACGATCGATCGGGTGCGCGCGGCGGTCGCCAGCCAGGGCCGGCTGCCGGTCGTGCTCACCGGCGGCGCGTTCCAGAACCCCCGGCTGACCGATGGCATCTGCGCCGGACTCGCAGATCTCGACGTCTACACCCACGGCGAGGTCCCCCCCGGTGACGGCGGCATCGCGCTCGGCCAGGCGCTGGTCGCAGACGCCGTCGTACGGCACGAGTGATGCACGCTCATGGCCTATGTGCCTCGGTGTTCCCGGCCGCGTGATATCTATCGACGGAAACGTCGCGCAGGTCGACTTCTGGGGCGTGGTCAAGCGGGTTCGCCTCGACATCGTCGACGAGCCGGTCGCGCCCGGTGACTATGTGCTGAACCACGTCGGCTTCGCGATCCGCCGGATCCCGGCGTCGGACATCGGCGAGACCCTCGCGCTGTACGACGAGCTGCTCGGGCGCGCCGGCATCGGCGATCTGATGGCGGCCGACGTTCGCGCGGAGCTCGACGCCGCCCCCGACAGCGACCGAGGCGGCCATGAATAGCTTTACCCAGCTGAGGTTTCGCGACCCCGAGCGCGCCGCGGCGCTCGAGCGGGCACTCGCTGCCAATACGCGTACCCTGGGCCGCGCGCCGGTGTCGATCATGCACGTGTGCGGCAGTCACGAGCAGGCGATCGCCCGGTTCGGCCTGCGCGCGGCCTTTCCACCCGAGCTCGACGTCATGATGGGCCCGGGTTGTCCGGTGTGTGTCACCGACGTCCCCGAGGTCGACGAGGCGGTCGCGCTCGCGAACCAGGGGGTTCGCGTGGCGACCTACGGCGACATGTTGCGCGTGCCGGGCACGTCGAAGTCGCTCGCTGACGCCCGCGCCGCCGGGGCCCGGGTCGACGTGGTCTACGGGATCACGCAGGCCGTCGACCTCGCGCGCACCACGGACGAGCCGCTGGTGTTCTTCGCGTCGGGCTTCGAGACCACGGCGGTCGCGACCGCGGCGGTGCTGCTCGCCGGCCCACCGGCGAACTTCTCGGTGCTGTCGGCGCACAAGTACATCCCACCGGTGATGGAGATCGTTGCCGAGATGCCGGGCTCGAAGATCGAGGGCTTCCTGGCCGCGGGCCACGCGGCCACGATCACCGGCTGGGGCGTGTTCGAGCGCTTCGTCGCGCGCCATCGCATCCCGGTGGTGGTCGCGGGCTTCGAGCCGCTCGACATCCTCGCCGGGCTGGTCCGGCTGGTCGAGATCATCGCGACCGGCGTACCGCGCGTCGACAACTGCTTTCCGCGCTGCGTCACCCGCGATGGCAATCGCGCCGCGCAAGACCGGCTCTGGCGGGTGTTCGAGCCGCAGGGTGGGCGGTGGCGCGGCATCGCGCACGTCCCCAACGGCAACCTCCGGCTGCGCGACGAGTTCGCCGCATGGGACACCCGCCGGCGGTTCGACATCGATCTCGCGTCGCTGTGGGACCACGCGCCGCCGGCGCTGGTCACGCAGTGCCAGTGCGGCGACATCATGGCCGGCATCGCGTCGCCCGGCGACTGCACGCTGTTCGGTCGCGAGTGCACGCCCGATGCACCGGTCGGCGCGTGCATGGTGAGCTCGGAGGGCACCTGCAAGATCTGGCATCAGTACGGCGGTCACCCCGATCTGCGCCAGCTCCGGCGCCGCACCCCCGCGCCGGCGAGCCCCGAAGGGACTGGCGGATGAGAAATCCCCGCTTTGTCGACGATCGTATCACGCTCGTGCACGGCGCCGGCGGCTCCGCGATGCGCGCGCTGATCGAGCAGGTCTTTGCCTTTCAGGCCACCGGTGCCCCCGGGTTCGGCGCCGTCCCGGGCGGGATCGGCCTGCCGGAGATGGACGACGGCGCGGCGATCCCGATCGGCGATCGCTGGCTCGTGATCACGACCGACGCGCACGTCGTCCAGCCGATCGTGTTTCCGGGTGGCGACATCGGCCGGCTCGCGGTCTCGGGCACGGTCAATGACCTCGCGATGATGGGCGCGACCGAGCCGCTCGCGCTGACCTGCGCGGCGATCCTCGAGGACGGATTTCCGCGCGCCGACCTCGAGCGGATCTGGGCGTCGATCCGGATCGCGTGCGACGAGGCCGGGACCACGATCGTCACCGGCGACACCAAGGTGATGCGCCACGGCGAGCTCGATCGCATCGCGATCACGACCACCGGGGTCGCGCTGACCTCGCGCGTGGTGCCCGATCGCGGGCTGTCGCCGGGCGACATCGTGATCGTGACTGGCACGATGGGCGATCACGGGCTCGCGATCCTCGCGACCCGCGCCGAGCTCGCGCTCGACACCGCGCTGGTGTCCGACGTCGCACCGATCAATGGCCTGGTGCGCGGCGCGCTCGCCGCAGGCGGGTCCGGCATCGTCGCGATGAAGGATCCGACGCGCGGCGGGCTGGCGAGCGCGCTGCACGACATGGCGGACAAGAGCTCCGTCGGCATCGTGCTCCACGAACGCGCTGTGCCGATCCGTGACGAGGCCCGCGCGGTCAGTGAGCTGCTCGGGATCGACCCGCTGGTGGTCGCCAATGAAGGCAAGGCGGTGATCGGCGTTCGCCGCGAGGTCGCGGACGCCGTGCTCGCGGCGCTGCGCGCGCACCCGCTCGGCCGGGCCGCCGCGATCGTCGGTGAGTGCATCGCCGAGCGCCCCGGCCACGTCATCGTGGAGACCGGTTTCGGCCGCCGCCTGCTCGTCGAGGCCGAGGGCGAGCTCCAGCCACGAATCTGCTGAGACCACCGCAAGGATCACCGATGCCCAGCCACATCAGGATCGAACACCACGGCGCGGTCGGCGTGCTCTCGATCGCGCGGCGCGACCAGTTCAACTCGCTCGACGTCGAGACCGCCCAGGATCTGCGGAAGGCCGGCCTCCAGCTGTCGCGCGATCGCGATGTCCGCGCGGTCGTGCTCCGCGGCGACGGTGGCGTGTTCTGCAGCGGCGCCGATCTCAAGTACATCGCGCGCGGCGGCGATGACGACGTCTCGTACCTGTCTCCGGACGCGCGGCCCAACGCCCCGGGCTACGGCAAGATCTTCAAGCAGATCCTCGAGTACATTCACTCGACGATCTCCGAGATCCGGCGCGCGCCCAAGCCGTGGCTCGCGGCGGTCGATGGCCCCACGGCCGCGGGCGGCCTCGGAATCGCGATGGCATGCGACCTCGTGGTCGCGACCGAGCGCGCGACCTTCGAGTGGGCCTATTTCAAGACCGGGCTGACCGGCGCCGAGAGCACCACGTTCTTGCTGCCGCGACTCGTCGGGTTTCACCGGGCCATGGAGCTGGTCTTGCTTGGCGACCGGCTCACCGCGCGTGACGCCCAGGCGATCGGGCTGGTCAACCGCGTCGTACCGGACGGCGAGCTCGATGCCCGCACCCTCGAGCTCGCACAGCGCCTCGCCGAGGCGCCGACCGCGGCGGTCGCCGGCGCCAAGCGGCTGCTCAACCGCGCCGCCGGCATGGATCACCTCGACGTCCAGCTCGACGCCGAGCTCGCCGAGCTGGCGCGGATCGCCGACGGCGACAACTTCGCCGAGGGCCTCTCAGCGTTCCTCGATCACCGGGCACCGCGGTTCGGAGTGGAGTAGGAGTAGGCGATGCACGAGTACTCGATCGTCGCGGCGCTGATCGATTCGCGGGTCATAACGCAGCGTCAAGGTTCTGCCACCAGCAGAATAACAAACTGCACGCACCTGCAGCGGCGCGGCGATCGGTGCGGATTTCGATCGCGGAGCTCACGGCGTTAGCGCGACGGTGTCGTGCTCGAGGGAGTCGCTCCGGAACCCGGCGATCAGCAAGCGTCCCAAGGACCACGCGAGCGCGGGGCGCTGGTATAGGGGGCGCGCCAGCCCCGGGAGCGCGATCGGCTCGGCGACATCATGGGCGCTGGCCGCGGCGAATCTCTGATCGTCGCGGTGCGGTCGCACGGCGATCACCCGGAGGGTTTCCAGACGGTGGTCGCGCGACTTTTTCGAATCGCCGCGTCGTGCGTCGCCAGCGGCATCTTGTGCGCCCGGGCGGTCGAAACGATGAGACGATCCGCGGGGTCTCCGTGAAACGATGCCGGGAGGCCGTCGAGTGCGATCACGACCTCGACATCGAGCGGAACAAGCTGAATCACGTTGGCCGCCGCCGCGTCTCGTATCCAGATATCGAACGGCCGGGTCAGCGTCAACCTACCCTTCGCGTGAAGCATCTGGGTCTCCCAGAGGCTGACGGCGGCCAGGCGCAACCCACCGCGAGATGCTGCACGGTCCAAAGCTTCGCGCTCCTTCGTCGGGAGCTGGCCCGAACCCAGCAACCACCAGATCCACACGTGCGTGTCCAGCAGGATCGTCACCGCGACGCCTCGAACGCTCGCTCATCGAGCACAGACTCACCGGGCTCGGCCAGTAGCTCGCCCGAGCCGCGAAGCCGCTCCCAGGGTTTGCGCGGCGCTTCCGCGACCACCGGGGGGGGCGAGAGCCGGGCAACGACCTTGCCGTGACGCTTGATATCGACCGCCTCACCACCGGTCTCCACGCGGCGGATGAGCTTCAGGCAGCTTGCGCGGAACCGGGTTACCGAAATGTCCATGCTCGGATCCTACATGTACATTTAGCGTTGACAAGGCCCGGCATCGATGACCGCTTGGAATGCCCTGACGATCAGCGGGATCACAATGGTGCCGTCCGCGACGAGCCGTCAGTTCGCGCTCGACGTGATCCTGGTGCGCGAGCTCGGGCTTCGCACGTCGAGCGTCCGCTGCGCGCGGCGCGCGCGAGGCCCGGCGGTGGTCGCCGTTGGCGATGTCCGAGAGGGTGGTGACGCCGCTCCCGGTGAACGTGCAATTCGGCGCGCACAGGAGGGCGTGCGCCGCGGACCCTCAATAGGGATCGAAAGCAAGTGACGATTGGCGCAGCGGCGAGAGCGGCGGACAGCGGAGCAGATTGGCGAACTGGGGCGCTCTGTCAACTCGCCCGGAACCGGGCGATCAGCCAGCGTCCCGATTACCACGCGAGCACGGGGGCGCTGTAGGGTCGCACCACACCGGCGTCGCCTTGCCGCCGCGATCGACCTTGATCACCACAGCGCCGTCCATCGTCTCGTAGCGAACCGCAAACGCGCGGTCGCCGATCCCGACGATCGACACCGGGCTCGATATCGGCAGAGAGGCTCGTGTGCCGGTGCGGTCGCGCGGCGATCACCCGGCGGCTTCCAGACGGTGGTCGCGCGGCTTCTTCGAATCACCGAGCCGCCGACCCGCGTCACTGACAGTCGAGCACGACCTTGCCGACGATCGCGCCGGTCTCGACGAGCCGGTGCGCCTCGGCGACGCTCGCGAGCGGGAGGCGCGCGCCGATCGCGGGCGCGATCGCGCCCCGCGCGAGCATGTCGATCGCGCGGCCGACCCACGCGCGGACGCGTGCCGGATCGCGATGAAACGTGCGATCCATCGCGAACAGCGAGCTGCGCTTGCCGGGCAGCACGCGGAACAGCGTGAGCGAGGCGAGCGTGCCGACCGTGCCGAGCGCGGCGCGCACCCCGCGGTTCGCGACCGACGACAGGCCGAACACGACGAGCGAGCCGCCGGGGCGGAGCATCGCGCGCGAGCTCCACAGGCTGCGGCCGGCGCGCGAGTCGAATACCGCACGAACGCCGCCGCCGGAGGCCTCGCGCACGTCGCGGACCAGGGTCGGCGATCGCCCGTCGACGAGGCGCGCGCCGAACAGGCTCGCGGTGACGTTCCGGGTCGCGCCGATCGCCCGGAGGTCGAGCGCGCGTGCGGTATCGAGCACCGCGGTGCCGACGCCGCCCGACGCGCCGTGAACGAGAACGTCGTCGCCGGCGACGAGCCCGGCCGTCTCGACCAGGCCGAGTGCGGTGGCGTAGTTGAGCACCACCGCGGCCGCGGCGTCGGACTCGACGCGGTCGGGTAGGTGCACCAGGTTGCGCGCGGGGACGAGGGCGTGGCGGGCGTTGCCGCCGTACTCGACGAACGCCGCGACGCGATTGCCGACGCGGACGTCGCCGGCGTCGGGGCCGACCGCGTCGATCGTGCCGACGACCTCGTACCCGGGCACGGTGACAGCCGGCCGGGGCCGGAACACATGGCGGCGGAGCATGATGTCGCCGAACGACACCGCGGACTGGCCGACCCGGATCCGGACCTCGCCGGGTGCCGGATCGGGGGCCTGCCACGGCAGGAGCTCGAGGTGATCGCGGTGGGTGATGACGATGCGTTCGCTGGCGATGGGCATGGCGATCACGTAACGCCTCGCCGGTTGTGCGGGAACAGCCATCGATGCAACATGGTTGTGCATGGATGCACAACCCGTCGACTGGTCGGATCTCCAGCTCTTGGTCGCCGTCCGCACCGCCGGCAGCATGCTTCGCGCGGCGACGCGGCTCGGCCTCGCGGCATCGACGGTCGGCCGCCGGATCACCGCGCTCGAGACCGCGACCGGCACGGCGCTCGTCGACCGCGGGCCGCAGGGGATCCGGCTGACGCCGGCGGGGGACGCGCTCGCCGGGTGTGGCGCAGATGTCGAGCTCGTGATCTCTCGCGCGCTGCGCGAGCTGCCGAGGCCCGGCGCGGCGCTGACCGGCACGATCCGGATCTCCGCCGGTGATGGCTTCGCCGAGACGATCGTCGCGGCGGTGCGCACGATGACGGCGCGGCATCCGCACGTGCGCTTCGAGCTCGCGCTCGACGACCGGCCGGTCGATCTCGCGCGCCGCGAGGCCGACGTGGCCGTACGCACGGTGCACCAGCGCGAGAGCACGCTGGTCTATCGCAAGCTCGGCGCGCTCGTCTACGGCCTCTACGCCGACGCCCGATATCTCGCGGATCGCGGCCCGCCGCGCCGGATCGCCGACCTCGCCGGTCACGCCTGGGTCGGCTTCGCGGCGCCGCTCGATCGGCTGGCGGCGAACCGCTGGCTGCAGGCGCGCGTCGCGGCACCGCCGCTGCTCGTCGCGTCGACGTTCGCCGGCCTGCTCGCGGCGGCGCACACGGGGCTCGGCCTCGCCGCGCTGCCGGCGGTGGCGTCGGCCGGGCTCGTGGCCGTGCTGCCGCAGGCGGAGCTGCCCGCGCTGCCGGTGTGGCTCGTGGTTCATCGCGACGCGCGTGAGCTCCCGCACGTGGCCGCGTTCGTCGACGTGCTCCGCGGCGAGCTCGCGTCGCGGATGCCGTGACGCGGCCTCGGCTGGCGAGTCCGGGTCGCACGCAGCCGGACTATCCAGCCGAAATCACCGACGTTGTCGTTCGGCGGTGAAGGTTCTGACACCGCGCCGGTCGCCCCGGGTTGACGTCCTGTGCCGGGGACGCCAGGCTGCGCGCTCGTGAGCGTCGAACGAAGTAACGCGCGCACGCACGAGTGCCTGTACGACGACACCCTGGGGCGGTTGGTTGTCGGTCAGGTCGGTGACGAGGAGCGCCAGCGCGCCGAGTCCCACATCGACGGCTGCGGGCGGTGTCGCCGGCTGATCACCCAGATCGCGCGGCTCTCGCTGGCCACGCGGACGCAGAGCATCGAGCGGCTACCTGACGCGGTGCCGGAGGCCGCGCCGCTGGTCTCGGGCAGCAAGCTCGGGCGCTACCTCGCCTGGCTGCGGTTCGGGCTCGCCCAGGCGTCGTGGCGAACCCAGCCAGTTCGCGCGCTCGCGCTCGCCCGCCAGGCCGAGCAGACCTACGCTCACGCCCCGTCCGGCTTTGCCCACGATCTCGCCGAGGTGTCCGCCTGGCTCGCCACGCGCGCGCAGTCGAGCTACGCAGGCGCGGTGCGATGACCGCGGCATCGATCTCGCGGCGATGCTCAGCGCGCTGCCGGAGCCCTGGCCGAACCGGACGAGCCGCTGATCAGCGCGACGCCTTCGTCGAGACGGTCGGCATAGGCGGTGAGCGCCTTGCCGATCATCGCGGCGTAGGTATCGACGTCCGCCCAGCGCTCGTCCTCGATCGCCTCGCGAACGCCGGGCAGCGTCTTCGCGCCATAGCCGGTCAAGCGGCCGGGCGCGTAGATCATGTTCTTGTACCAGCCGCGCCCGCCCGGCAGGCCGGGCTCCATCAGCAACGCCTGCTCGGTCCGCCCGGCGAGCTCGACCAGCTTGGCCTTCCTGGCGGCGGGTAACGCAGCGCCTTTCGCGGCGAGCGCGGCATCATACGTCTTTGCGCTGATCTTCAAGCGCGTGAGCGCGTTGTCGATCGGCGCGAAGTTGACGTAGGGCACGACCTTCAGCGGGGTTGGCAGTCCTCTGCTGAGCGTTGGATCGTCGGACAGCTTGAACGCATTCGCGGCGAACATCTTCGCCTGCGCGATCTGCTCGTCGCGCATGCGGTCGGCCAGCTTCTTCACCTCGTCGACATACGTCGACACGGTGTTCGCGAAGTCACTGTAGCGCTGCACGGGCAGCTCCGCCTCCGACATACGCAGGACCAGCCGTCCCGTCGTCTTCGCGAGCGCGCCCGCATAAACGAAGCCCGGATCGACGAATTTCGAGTGGTGCTCCCAGGTGTCGTAGGCAGAGTGGTAGACACCTCCGCCATGGCCCTCGCCGCCGTAGCCGACGTTGAGCGATGCGAGGCCCAGGTGCTGCAGGAAGCTGGAGTAGTCCGAGCCGGACCCGAGCGGGTCGAGCGGGTAATTCTTGGCTGGATCCGCGGCGAGCTTGCCGACCTCCTTGGCGCGTTCGCTCGCCCCGACGGATCCGCTGGCGGTCATCGCGCTGGCGCGGCGGCGGGCCTCCACCGAGACGCCGGTCTGCGGATCGACGACATCGGCCGCGACCGTCGCCACATAGCTCTCGAGGGAATGGCTGCCCTCGACGCCGAGGAAGCCGCGGCCGTTGCCATCGGTGTTGATGTAGACGAGCGCTTTCTTCTTGAGCTCCGCCGCGTGGGTCTCGGCCCATTCGGTGGAGCCAAGAAGTATCGGCTCCTCGCCGTCCCAGCTGAGGTAGACCAGCGTGCGCGTTGGCTTCCAGCCGGACTTGACCAGCTGGCCGATCGCCTTGGCCTCGGCCATCATCGCGACGTGGCCGCTGATCGGATCGGAGGCGCCGAACACCCAGCCGTCATGGTGGTTGCCGCGTAGCACCCACTGATCGGGGAGCGCGGCGCCCTTCATCATGGCGACGACATTGTAGAGCGTCTTCAGCGACCATTCGGACTTGACCACGAGGTGTGCCTTGGCGGCGTCGGTGCCGCCGACGTGGTACGTGATCGCCAGGCTGCCGCGCCAGCTGGTGGGCACGACGCGGCCTTCGAGCGCCGAGAGGAAATGCTCGGCGTCGCCGTACGAGACGGGCAACACGGGGAGCTTCAGGATCGTCGGGGCAGTCTCGCGGGTCAGGCGCTTGGCGCCCTCGGTGGCGCCCACGCCCGGGGTCAACGGATCGCCAGGATAGAGCGACATGTCGGCGACCGAGCCACGCTGGAAGCCCTGCGCGGGGCGCGCTGCACCCCTCGGATAGACGTCGTCAACCGAGTAGCCGTCGTCGTGCGGATCCGAGTAAATAATGCAGCCGACCGCGCCATGGTCCTGGGCCAGCTTCGGCTTGAGCCCCCGCCAGCCCTGGCCGTAGCGTGCGATGACGATCTTGCCCTTGACGTCGACGCCCATGCGCTCGAGCGCCTTGTAGTCGTCGGGCATGCCGTAGTTCACGTAGACCAGCGAGGCCGTGACATCGCCATCGCCCTGGAACGCGACATAGGCCGGAAGCTCGTCCTTCGTGCGGGAGGACGTGGTGTCGCCCGGGACCGGCGCTTCGGTCAGCGTCGCCTTGAAGCTCGTCTTGCCCACGAGATCGAGCGCGACCTGGATCGGCGTCGGGTAGAGCACCTTGAAGGTCTCGATCTTCGCGTCCCAGCCCCAGTCCTTGAACTGCGTCAGCGTCAGCTCGGCGTTGAGCTTGTCGTGGGCCGAGCCGACGTGGTTGGGCTCGGCCGCCATGGTCTTCATCCAGTCGCCCATCTCGGCTGGATTGATCGAGGTGTCGAACTTCGTCTCGAGATCGGCCGCGCCGGGCGCGCCGTGCGCGAGGGCCGGTGCGGCAACCATCGTGGCGAGTGCGAGCGAGCGCACGGATGACAATCGCAACATGGCAATAGCCTCGCACACGAGGAGCGCCCATGTCGCCGTTTGTCCGCGCGCGACGGTCGCGGAGCACGACGTGACCAGGCAGTGAATCGGATACGCGCGTAACGTGACCGGTGAATGTTCGACTGGTCGGACGTCCGCGTGTTCCTCACCGTGCAACGCGGCGGCAGCTTCAGCACAGCCGCCCGCGAGCTCCGGATGGATCAGACGACGGTCGGGCGCCGGATCGCGGTGCTCGAAGCGTCGCTCGGGGTCAAGCTGTTTCGCCGCGGCCGCGACGGGTTGACGCTGACGTCCGCTGGCCAGGCGGTCGTCGAGCACGCGTCGCGTATGGAGCAAGACGCGCTGGCGCTTGACCGCGCCGTCCGCGGACAGGACACCGCGGTGGGCGGCGTGGTGCGGGTGACGACCCTCGAGTCGTTCGGTGCGCGGTTCCTGGCGCCGCGCCTCGGCCCGCTTCGCGCCAAACATCCGTCCCTCGCGATCGACGTACACACCGAGAATCGCTCGCTGAACCTCTCGCGGCGCGAGGCCGATCTCGCGGTTCGCTTCGCGCGGCCTGTGCAAGACGGCCTCGTGGCCCGGAAGATCGGCGCGGTTGCGTACGCGCTGTACGGAGCGCCGGCGTACGTCGAGGCGCGAGGTGGCAAGCGGTCCGCCCGCGATCTCGCATCGCACGATCTGCTCGGCTTCGACGACGATCTCTCGTTCATTCCGGAGGCGGTGTGGCTCAGCCAGAACGCCGGGGCGGCGCGGGTCGTGCGAAGCAACAGCGTCGCCGTGCTCGAAGCTGGCGCGGTGGCGGGCCTCGGGCTCGCGGTGCTGCCGTGTTTCATCGCCGACGGTCGCGCGGATCTGGAGCGGGTGGTGTCGGCGGTGGTCATGCGGGACTTATGGCTGGTCGTACACGCGGAGCTCCGCGGAGTGCCGCGGGTGCGAGCGGTCACGGATTTCATCGCGCAGATCGTTCGCGAAGGGGAAGGCCTGCTGCTCGGGGCCACGCCGCGCTGACCTGCAATTGCGCAGGGCTGCCAGGCGTCCCCGCCTTGGAAAATCGGACCGCGGGCGCGCACCGTGGAGTGCATGAACTTCACCCGCTCTTGCGTTTCGGCGGCCTTGCTCACCGGTGCATTCGTGATCCCCGCGGCGGCGTGCCGCTCCTCGTTGACGGCGGCGCCGCCGCCCTCCGCAGCGCCGCCGGCTACACCGCCCACCTTGCGTGCGCTCTACGGCCTGCACGCGCCGACGTCGTTCGACGCCGACCGAACAGCGCTGGTGTTGATCGATTTCCAGGAAGAGTTCTTCTCGGGCCGGCTGCCAATTCCGGACGGCGCACGAGCCGTGGACCGCGCCGCGGAGCTCCTGCGCTGGGCACGACGTACGGGGATCTCGGTGGTGCACGTCCGGAATGTGGCCCGCGCGGAGAGCCCGCTCTTTGCCGCTGGATCGCCAACGGTGGCCCCGGTCGCGGTGCTGTCCGCGCGCGACGGCGAGACGGTCGTCATCAAATCGATGGCGGGTGCGTTCTCCAAGACCGATCTCGATGCGACCTTGCGGGCGCGTCGCGTCGACACCCTCGTCCTGGCCGGCATCATGACCCATCTGGCCGTGGACACGTCCGCGCGGGACGCGACCGTGCTCGGGTACAAGGTGGTGGTGGCCTCCGACGCGACGGCGACCCGTGATCTCCCCGGGATCGACCACGCCACGTTGCAGCGCGCGAGCCTCGCGGCGCTCTCGGATCGTTTCGCCGACGTGATGACGACCGAGGCCGTCCTGGCCGTGCCGGTCGGGAGCGACGCGCGCCCCCGGTGACCGAGCCAGCGTTGCCGGCTCGCGAAGCGCCGTTCGCGATCCGTGGTCTGGGCGGTGCGCGGGATGCTGACACGCCGGTGCCAGCGCCACGTGCGTGCAGCTTGCCTCGCGAGGCGCCGCGTCCAAGGGACACGCGCGGCGGCGCTCCGGATCTCTTCAGAGCAAGACGCCGCCGGTCGGCGGGCCTGCGTCGACCGGTGGCGGCGCGGCGACGGGCGGTGGCGCGACGGCCGGCGGCGCGGTGGGCGGCTCGGCCGCGGCTGCGCTGCCGGGCTCGACGGGGAGGGCGACACCACCCGGGACGTTGGAGTGATCGGTGGGGCGTTCGGCCGGCTGCGGGCTGAGTGCTGCCGGCGATGTGCTCGATGCGCCCGCCGGGGAGGGGGAGGTGGGTGGGGCTGTGACGCCCGCGGGCCCGGCGTGGACCTCCTGGGCGAGCTTGCGCGCGTGGCTCGCCCACACCGACGCATCCGAGGCGTGGCGCGGGTGCTGCGCGGCGGCGCTGTCGAACTGTTTGGCCGCGTCGGTGAGCGCGGTGGCGGCGTCGCGCAGCTTGGCCGAGGCGCGCCCGTACGTGACGTCGCCGAGTAGCCGCAGCACGTCGTCATGGCGCTGGTTGCGTTCCTTGGCGAGGTTCGCTGGCTCGCTCTCGGGGGGGCGCGTGAGCAGGAGGGATTGCTTGAGCAGCGCCTCCGCGTCGTCGAGCTTGGTGACGTCGCGCGCGGTGAGCAGCGCGCTGGCTTGCTCCAGCAGCATCGCGAGGTACTGGCGCTGGAGGGTGAGCACGTCGTCGGTCTCGTGCGGTTGGCACCGGGTCTCGGGGGTGATCTTGAGTGGGATCCAGGCTTCGCCGTCGAGCGGGCGGGTACCCCAGGGCGGGAAGGCGCGACCCTGCTGGGGGACCGCGCGCTCGGCCTCGCACGCGAGCACGTAGCGGTCGCTGTTCATGCGGCCGACCAACGCGAACACCGCGATCGCAACGCCGGCGGTGATGGCGACCGCCGCTGCCAGGACGCTCTTGCGGATGCGCGGCGTGCGTCGCATGCCGTCGTCGTCATCGGGGAGCGCGTCGACGTCGCGGTCGTGATCGAGGACCCGCGATCGCCGCTTGCGCGTGATGGCGGTCGTGTCGGGGAGCGGGGAGGCGCCGACCGCCGAGCGCAGGTCGTTCTCGTCGTACGAGGCCGGTAGCAGCGGCTCGTCGGCGCCGGCCGCTGGCGGTGAGGCCGCTGGTGGTGTGGCGGCCGCGCTCGTCGCAGCTGCATCCGTCGACTTCGCGGTTGTGGTCGGTGCGGTGTTTGTCGGTGACTCACCGGTCGCGCTCGCGGTGGAGGCAGCGGGTGCGGGTGCGGTACTCGGTGGGGAGACGGTGGTCGGGTCCGCGGTGGAGGCAGCGGGTGCGGTACTCGGTGGGGAGGCGGTGGTCGGGCCCGCGGTGGAGGCAGCGGGGGCAGCGGTTGCGGTGCGTCGCGCCGAGGCGGCGGTCGCGCTGGAGGCCGCCGGACCGGCAGCGGCAGCGGCGGTGCTAGGCGGGGAGGCGGTGGTCGGGCCCGCGGCGGAGGCAGTGGGTGCAGCGGGTGCGACGCCTGGCGCGGAAGCGCTGGTCGCGCCGGAGGTCGCCGGACCGGCAGCGGCGGTGCTAGGCGGGGAGGCGCTGGTCGGGCCCGCGGCGGAGGCAGCGGGTGCAGCGGGTGCCACGCCTGGCGCGGAAGCGCTGGTCGCGCCGGAGGTCGCCGGACCGGCAGCGTCGGTGCTAGACGGGGAGGCGGTGATCGCGCCCGCGGCGGAGGCAGTGGGTGCAGCGGTTGCGACGCCTGGCGGGGAAGCGCTGGTCGCTCCGGAGGTCGCTGGGGCATCAAGGGCGGCGGTGGTCGGTGCGGCGGCGGTGGCTGGGGTAGCGGCGGTGGCTGGGGGGGCGGCCGCAGCTGCGCTCGGCGCGGGAGCGCTGGTCGTGCTCGCAGGCACGCTCCCCGGGGGTGTGGCGGCTGCGGGCTGGGGTGTGGCGGCTGCGGGCTGGGGTGTGGCGGCTGCGGGCTGGGGTGTGGCGGCTGCGGGCTGGGGTGTGGCGGCTGCGGGCTGGGGTGGTGCGGTTGCCGGCTCGGCCGGGGCGACATGGGACCTCGGCGCAGGGGCGTCATCCCAGCCGGCGTTCGAAGCGGGACGCTGCAGGATGTCGTCGTGTGACTCCGCCGAGTCGCTACCGCCCGTGCCGCCGCCGCCGCCCGTGCCGCCGCGACCGTCCCCGGCTCCGCCGCGGTGGCCCGTCGTCACGGAGAGACCTCGACGCGGTTGCGCCCGCGGTCCTTGGCGCCGTAGAGGGCGGTGCCGACGCGGTCGATCAACGACGGCATCAGCTCGCCGAGCCGCCACTGCGCCACGCCGACCGAGACCCGCAGGAGCAGCGCGACGCCGTCACCGACGTCGAACGCGCGCTCCGAGACCCGCTGCCGCATACGCTCGCCGACTTCCCAGGCCCGGCCTGCGTCGGCCTTGGGCAGCACGGCGATGAACTCTTCACCGCCATAACGCACGACGAGGTCGCCGGCGCGAACCGCACCGCGCAGCCGGCGGGCAACCTCGGACAGCACGACGTCGCCGACGCCACGGCCGTAGCGCTCGTTGACGCTCCTGAAGTGATCGACGTCGACCATCGCCACGGACAGCGCGCGATCGCGGTCGGTGGCGGTCTCGATCTCCTGCGGCAACCGCAGAGCCAAGAACTCGCGGTTGTAGGCTCCGGTCAGCGGATCGGTGACCGCGATACGGTGGAGGCGGACGTGCTCGATGTCGACGGCGATCGTCGCCGCCACGAGCTGGAGCAGCTCGAGATCGCGGGCATCGAACGCGGCGCGCTTGGCGCTGGTCGTGGTGACCACGCCGACGCGCTCGCCGCGCGCGATCAACGGGACGCAGATCATCGAGGTGATCTGGGTGCCGGCGGCGGACAGCACCATGAACCGCGGATCGTGGGCGACATCGCCGATCAGCGCCGGCTCTGCGTGCTCGATGACCCAGCCCGCGACGCCCTGGCCGACCGGGAACGCCAGCTGCTGGACCCGCTCGGCGCGCAGCCCGTAGGCCGCCTTGGCGAGCAGCCGCATGCGGTCGGCGTCGAGCAGCATCACCGAGCAAGCCTGGGCCCCGACCAGCTGACAGATCAGCTCGGCGACGCGCGCGAGCAGGATGCCCGGATCGGGCTCGGACCCGACGAGCTTACCGATTTCAAACAGCGTGGCAGGGACCTTGTACTGCCGGTCCGGGGTCATGACCCCTGCACGTAGCCGATGAAGGAAAGGTTGCGGAACTGCTGCGCGATATCGAGGCCGTAGCCGACGACGAACTTGTTCGGAATCGTGAACCCGAGGTAGTCGATCTTGATGTTGCGCTCGGCGCGCTCCGGCTTGTGTAGCAGCGAGCACAGCTTGATGCTCGCCGGGCGCCGGGTGGCGAGGTTCTCCAGCAGGTAGTGGACGGTGTGGCCGGTATCGACGATGTCTTCGACGACGATCACGTGCTTGCCCTCGATCGGCCGCGACAGATCCTGGGTGATCTGGACCACGCCCGATGACACGCTGGCGTCGCCGTACGACGAGATCGCGATGAAGTCGACGAAGATCGGCGCCGCGATGTGACGCACCAGGTCGGCGAGGAAGATCACGGAGCCCTTGAGGACGCCGATGACGACGACATCCGCGGACCGTGACAGGGGGGCGTACTCGGCGGTGATCTGTGCTCCAAGCTCCGCGACCCGGGTCGCAATGGCTTGTGCGGACAGGAGCTCCGCGAACGGCTCGGACGAACGATTCCACGCAGGCGACGCGACCATGCCCCGAATGTATCCCAAGCACGCTACAATTGGACCGAATGGCCGGAATGGGTCTGGATCTCGATCCGCAGTTGGGCGCGCTACTGGGGGAGGCAGCGACGGAGATCGACGTTGCGCGGAAGAACCGCGTGTTCTGCAACCGCAACCTCCGGATGGACACGATCGAGATGATCGGGTTCGACATGGACTACACGCTCGCGCTGTACCATCAGGATCGGCTCGAGCAGCTGTCGATGGAGCTAACCCTCCAGAAGCTGGTCGATAAACATGGCTACGCGCCCGAGATCCGGACGCTGCTGTACGACCCCCGCTGGGCGATCCGCGGGCTGGTGGTCGACAAGAAGAACGGCAACGTCTTCAAGATGGACCGCCACGCGCATGTCGGGCGCTGCTACCACGGCTTCCGAGAGCTCTCGCACGACGAGCGCAAGCTGACGTACCGCAACGAGAAGATCAACCTGTCGAGCGATCGCTACGAGTGGATCGATACGCTGTTCGCGCTGCCCGAGGCGGTGATGTACACGACGCTGGTCGACTGGGCGGACCGCCAGACCGGCACGGTCGACTACGACAAGCTGTTCACCGATATCCGGACCGCGATCGACGAGGCGCACCGCGACGACACGCTGAAGAGCGTGATCAAGGCCGACCTGGCGGCGTTCATCGTCAAGGATCCGCTGCTCGGCGAGACGCTGCACAAGTTCCGTAGCTCGGGCAAGAAGCTGTTCCTTCTGACCAACTCGCTCTACGACTACACGGCGCGCGTGATGAGCTATCTGCTCGACGGAGAGCGCAAGGCCTATCCGTCGTGGCGCAACTACTTCGATATCGTGCTGGTCGGCGCCGGCAAGCCGGCGTTCTTCAACGAGCTGCGTCCGTTCGTCCAGATCGATGGCGCGACCGGCGAGCCGATCCATAGCGGCAACGGCGACGGCGTCAAGCACCTCGCGCGCGACAAGGTCTACCAGGCGGGCAACGTGGTGGCGTTCGAGCAGATCACCGGGATCAAGGGCGAGCAGGTGCTCTACATCGGCGATCACATCTACGGCGACATCCTCCGGCTGCGCAAACAGCACATGTGGCGGACCGCGATGGTGCTGCAGGAGCTCGAGCGCGAGATCGCCGTCAGCGACCGGCTCGAGGCGCAGATCAAGGATCTCGAGTTGCTCGATCGCCGCCACCGCAACCTCGAGTCCGAGATCGACTACCAGTCGCTGCGGCTCAAGAAGATCCAGCGGCTGCTCGATGATGCCGCCACGCTGCCAGCGCTGCGGGCGCGGCTCGAGGACGAGCGCAGGGCGACGCGCGAGTCGGTCGATGCGCTGCGCGATCGCGCCGGGCTGATGGATGCCGAGGTCGATTCGCTCGACGCGCGGATCGATCGGGCCTACAACCCGCAATGGGGTTCGTGCCTGCGCGAGGGCAACGAGAACTCGCGGTTCGGCGAGCAGGTCAACGACTACGCCGATCTCTACACGTCGCGGGTGTCGAACTTCGGGCCGTACTCACCGCTGCGCTACTTCCGCGCGCCGCGCCGGCCGATGCCCCACGAGATCTGATCGAGAGGGGACGCCGTCATGGGTCGGGAGCCATGCGAGCCAGTCGACGGGAATCCGTCCCCGGTCGATCGCCCGGTTTCAGTGCAGCGTCGAGGGCGGCGGGGCTCCGAGCCAGCGCGCCAGGATCGTCGCGATCCGCGTCATCGGTATCGTGGTCGGGTCGGGCGCGGCGACCGCCGCATGCGAGGTCCGGCCCGGCGGCAGCAGGATCACCGGGACCTGGCGATCATACGCCTGCGTCGAGCCGTGGCTGGTGGCGAGCGGCTCCTCGTCGTCCTCGATGATCCAGCCAGGACCGGGCAGGTAGATGACCTCGCCGGAGCGCTCGGGATCGAGCGTGGCACACAGCACGAGCGCGTCGCCGGTGCGGGTCTCGCAGTGGCCCCAGAAATGCGCGGACTTCTCGACCCGCGCGAGGCCCGGAAACGACCGCAGCGCGTAGACGATCTTGGTGATCGCCGTGGCGAGCTGCTTGGGCTTCTGCGCGAGCGCAGCCTTGGACAGGTACACCGTCGGCACGCCGACGTGCGCGATCCAGTCTCCCGGACCGAGCTCGGCGACCGCGGCGCGGTTCGCGGCGTCCTTGATCTGTGCGAGGTTGACCCGGCCACCGCGGAGCGACTCGGGCATCGGGCTCGCGCCGTGGTCGCTGGTGACGATCATCGCCCACCGACCGGCGCCGACCTTGGTGTCGAGATCGGCGAAGAACTTGTCGAGCCGGCGATCGAGACGCAGCACGGTGTCCCACGATTCCCACGACTCCTGGCCCCAGCCATGGCCGATGTAGTCATGGGCCGACAGGCTCACGACGAGCAGATCGGCATGCGCGTCGGCGCCCAGGTGCTCGCGGTCGATCGCGGCGGTCGCGGTCTCGAGCACGATGTCGTTGCCCATCGGGGTCGCGTAGATCGCGTCGGACGCATCCTTGGTCGCGTCGAGCACGTGGGGGAACGTGGTGCCGAGGCCCTTCTCGCTGGTCTCGCCGGGCGCATCGTCGGGGATCCCGGCGAGCCCGGGGGTCTCGGGGAGCGGCGTCCAGATGTCGTGGAGATGAGCGGAGATCGGGTTCTCGGCGTTCCACGCGGCGAGCCAGGGCACCGGGACGAGGCTGGTCCACGCGACGCGCTTGTGGTCGTACCAGATCGGTGTGCCGGTATGGCCGAGCGGCAGGATCGCCGCGCGGTCCTTGAGGCTGACGCTCACGGCCTTGCCGCCGGTCTTCGCGGCGGCGAGCGCGTCGGCCAGGCCGGGCACGCGCAGCCACTTCGTCGTCAGTGAGTGGTCCTCGGCCTCGACCGCCTTCAGCACGCGTTCGACGTCGCGATGCCACCAGTCATTGGACAGGATGCCGGAGCGCGACGTCGGTTCGCCCGAGCCGAGCAGCGTGTGGCCGACCGCGGTGATCGTCGAGGCGTACGGGTACTCGCCGACGCGCCACTCGCCGTCACGCAGCAGGCGGTTGAACCCGCCGGTGAGCGCCGGGCGCTTGGCCTCGAACGCCCACTCGGGCCACTGATCGATCACGAGCAGCACCACCAGCCGCGGCTCGGTGCCAGGCCTGGGGACGTCGGGGACCCGCGGCGGCGCGCCGGCGCATGCCGCGACGAAGCCGGCGGAGAAGACGGCGTGGAGGACGACGTGGAACGACGTGCGCATCGCGTCGGTGATAACCTGGACGTCCCGCCGGCTCCAATCGATAGTGTGGCGCGACGCCATCGAAATGGCGCTATGGGTCGAACAACGACACCAGGAAGTCGACGAGCGCGCTGCCGTGCGATGATCGCGGCTGACGCAGGCGGGCTACCGGTAGCGGCGCGGTGTGTAGCTCGCGCAGCGCCGCCTCGCGCATGCGCTCGATGTCCTTGCGGTGCGTCTTGTCGAGCCCGCCGTTCATCACGAACTCGATGATCAGCGGTAGCTCGCCGGCGTCGAAGAACGTGCCGTGGGTCAGGCACACGTCGATGATGATGCCGGTCCCGGACGCAAACAGCCGCCGGTTCATCACGACCTGGCACACCGGGCATCGCAGGTACATCTTCTGGCCGGCGGCCGGCAGGGCGTTCACCTCGACGCGTGGCAGCGCACCGAGCAGCGCCTCGGCGCGCGACTGGGCGCGGTCGACGATCACGCGCTTGATCGCGACGTGGTCGAGGAACACGCCGAGGCAGCCGCCGCATTCGTCGATCACCAGGTCATCGACCCGGCGGGCGTGGAGCACCGCGTCGCACCGCGGGCACGCGCGCGCGGCGTGGGCTGTATCGGCGGCGATCGCCGCGATCGCGAGCGCGGCGCCGCACGCGGGGCAATGCTTGTGGCCGTGGAACACGCGCGTGAGACAGCGCGGGCACGCCTTGACCAGCAGCGCGGCGCTGCAGTGCTGGCACGAGCTCGCGGTGGCCGCCACCCCAGCCCCGCAATGCGGGCACGCGAGCTCGTCCGCGGTGGGCGGCATCGCTTCGAGCGTCATCATCTCGCCGCAGCGGCAGCGGAACCGCTGGCCGATCGCATGACCGGTGACGTCGTAGCGGCTGTCGCACGCAGGGCACGCGAGGATCATGCTGGATCAGGATGGGCCCGGGTGCGCGGTCGCGCAATGCTGGTGGGGCGCGGCGCCGCGTCCGTCCGTTACTCCGGCACCCGCTCCGGGCCCCTCAGGTCGGCTGCGCGAGCACGGATCCTTCGGGGAGCTCCGGCAGCGACGGCCGCATCTCGTCGACCCGGACCAGCGCGATGCCGGCGACGATCAGCGCGCCGCCCACGAGCTGGAGCGCGGTCGGCAGCTCGCCGAGCAGAAGCCACGCGACGAGCACGGCGAAGATCACCTCGGTGAGGCCCACGAACGACGACAGCTTCGGTCCGAGCAGCCGCGCCGCGCCGATCCCGGCGACGTAGGCGATCGCCGCCGCGACCAGCGACAACCCCATGACCGGGACCAGCCAGCTGGCGCGGAACCCGGCGAGCTCGACCGTGCCGAAGCTCGCATGCATCGGCAGCGCGCCGAGTACGCCGAGCCCGATCAGCGTCACGGCCCCGATCGTCATGCCGCCGCTGGCGACCGCCACCGCGGGCAGCTCGTCATCGCTGTGCGACGACAGCACGAAGTAGACGGCCAGGCCGACCGCGCCGCCGAGCGCCCACATCACGCCGATCGCATCGAGCCGGCGGTCGCCGAGCAGGTCGATCACCAGCACCAGGCCGAGGATCGCGATGGCCGAGCCGATCACCGTCAGCCGGCGCGGCCGCTGCCCGTGGCGCAGCCACATCCAGCCAACGACCAGCACGGTGCCCAGGTACTCGAGCAGCAGCGCCACGCCGACCGACAGGTGCTGGACCGCGTTGAAGTAACACACCTGGCAGCCCGCGACGGCGATCAGCCCGTACGCCACGACCAGGCCGGCGTTGCGCCGCATCGCATGCCAGCGCCCGCGCAGCGCCAGCACGGCGGGCAGCGCCAGGAGCAGCGCCGCTACCCCGACGCGAGTGGCGACCGCGGCGCCGGCCGACCAACCCGCTTCGCTCAGCGACCGGGCGAACGAGCCGGCGGTGCTGAACGTCGCGGCGGACAGGAGCGCCAGGCCGAGGCCGAGTCTGGCGGACCGCGCATGCCGCAGCGCGGCTGTGGCCCCGGCGACGGTGGAGGAGGGAGATGACGCTGCGGCGTTGGCATTCGACGGTGACATGTGTAAAACGTCCTTATGGTCATGACACTACGGGCCACTCCTGACAGGAGTCAAGGTGATTTTTGCTCATGACACAGTGATCGCGCTGGCGGCGGCCGCGGCGCTGGTGAACACCAGCGATGGCGACGAAGAGCGCCTGCCCGACGTGGCGGCGCTCGACGAGTTCGTGCGCGCGTGGGGCTGGACCGGCAAGCGCGATCGCAACGACGAAGAGCTGCAGGCGGTGCGCGCGCTACGGCCGCGGATCCGTCGATTCTGGGAGGTCTCCGAGGACGAGGTCGTCACGCTCGTCAACCAGCTGTTCCGGGAGGCGCATACGCTTCTGCAGCTGGTCAAGCACGATGGCTGGGACTACCACCTGCACGCCACGCCTCCCGACGCGCCGCTGGCGACCCGGATGGCCGTCGAGGCCGCGATGGCGCTCGTCGATGTCGTCCGCACCAAGGAGCTGAGCCGGCTGCGGATGTGCGAGTACCCCGGCTGCACCAACGTGGTGATCGATCTGTCGAAGAACCGGTCGAAGCGGTTCTGCGAGGCCGGCTGTGGCAACCGCGCCGCGGTCGCGGCCTACCGCGCGCGCAAGGCCGGCAAGGACGACGCGCGCGCCGCGTCGACCGAAGCGCAGGTTCGCGAGCTGCCGTGGATCGCCGCGAACGAGAGCGCGCCGCACCCGGGCGCTCCTCGCGCCAGCACGAAGCGTCGCCCGTGACGGCTGGATGGGGACGGTGTCTCTTTTGTCTCGTGTAGAGAAAAGGGAGCGTAACAAATTCAACCGCTTGATGGGGACGGTGTCTCTTTTGTCTTGTTACGGCTCCGACAATCCGACGCGAGACAAGAGAGACCGTCCCGTCAGGTTCGCTCCGTGGTTCGTGTTCGGTGTTCGACAATCCGGAACGAGACAAAAGAGACACCGTCCCCGTCAAGTTCGCTCCGTGGTTCGTGTCCGGTGTCCGGCAACGAGACAAAAGAGACACCGTCCCCATCATGGGGCATCGCGGACTCGCCGGCTCAGGTCGGATCGCGGCTCGGCGGCGGCTTGAGGCCGTACTTCTCCATCTTGTAGATCAGCGCGCGCCGCGATAGCCCGAGCCGGCGGGCGGCGCGGGTCTGGTTCCCGGAATCGGCCTCGAGCGCGGCGACGATCGCGGCGCGTTCGACCTCGGCGAGCTGGCCGCGCACGTCTGCACCGCTGGCGGCCGGCGGGCGCACCCGCTGTGCCGCATCGTGGACCCGCTCCGGCAGATCCGCGGCGGTGATCGTGTCGGTCGCGAGCACCAGGGCGCGCTCGAGGGCGTTGCGCAGCTCGCGGACGTTGCCGGGCCACGCGTACCCCGCGAGCGCCTCGCGGGCGTCATCGGAGAGGCCCGGTGGAACCCGCGCTTGCTCGGCCGCCGCGGTCCGCGCGAAGTGCTCGGCGAGCGGCAGGATCTCGGCGGGGCGATCGCGCAGCGGCGGCACCGCGATCGTGAACCCACCGATCCGGAACAGCAGATCCTGGCGGAACCGACCGGCGCGGACGTCGGCGTCGAGGTTTCGGTGGGTCGCGGCGATCAGCCGGGCATCGGTCGCGACCTCGGTGGTGCCGCCGACCCGGGTGATCACCTTGCGCTCGAGGACGCGCAGCAACTTGGCCTGCAGCGCCAGCGGCATGTCGCCGATCTCGTCGAGGAACAGCGTGCCACCATCGGCGGCCTCGAAGAAGCCGACCTTGCGCTTGTCGGCGCCGGTGAACGCGCCGCGCTCGTAGCCGAACAGCTCGCTCTCGAGCAGGGTCTCGGGGAGCGCCGCGCAGTTGAGCTTGATCAGCGGGCGCTCGCGGCGGCTCGACTGCTGGTGGATCGCCTCGCACACCAGCTCCTTGCCGACCCCGGTCTCCCCGAGGATCAGCACGGTCATCGACGTGTCGGCGATCCGCTGGACCAGCGAGTAGACCCGCTGCATCGCCGGATCGAGCACGATCGGCGTGCCCTTGGGCGCCGGGGCGCGCGGCATCCGGCCGGTCCGCAGCCCCGCGCGCAGCACGCCGATCAGCGACTCGACCGTGGTGCCGTCGTCGGGGCACAGCGCCGTGGCGGCGGTCGCCTGGACGTTCGCGGCGCGCGCGAAGTCGAGCAGGCGCTGGACCGCGGCGGCGCCGTCCTCGCGGCCGAGCTCCGGCAGGATCACCAGGTAGTCGTCGCCCGCGTCCTCGGCGATGAGGTCCATCGGGCGGATCGCGCGCTCGAACTGATCGAGGATCGCGTCGCTGGCGGTCCGGATCATCGCGACCGTGACCGGCCGGTGGTAGCGCACCGAGCGATCGACCTCGGCGGCCAACCGCGACTCGCCGCCGACGACGTCGGCGATCGAGCTGGCGCGCCGGAGCCCGCTGGTGACGCCCACCACGGCCAGGATCGGGCCGACGCTGACCTCGTCGCCGGTGACCAGCTTGCGCGGGCCCTCGATCCGGTCGCCGTTGACCCGGGTACCGTTACGGCTCCCGAGATCTTCGACCTCGATCACGTCGCCGGTGCGCCGTACGCGCGCGTGCATCCGCGACACCTTCTCGGAGTCGAGCGTGATCGTGGCGGCCCGAGACCGCCCGAAGGTGACATCGACGCCTTCGGGGAGATCGACGACGCGCGACCCGCCGTCGTCGATGGTGATCACCAGGAACGCGCGAGGAGCTGGGGGTGCAGAGAGCTCCGTGGCGCCAGCGAGAGTCTGAGGTTCCGTGCCCATAAGTTTTTGTACGAATCGTGCACAACTGTCGGTCCGTGCGCACCTGCGACGGCAGGAAATCAATGCATTGCGTCGGCAGCGGTCGTGGTACTAGCGTTGCAGCACATACTACGCCATGCGGTCGATCGGTGTCTTGTTGGTGTTCGCGGCGTGCCACTCGGGTGGCGCGGCAGCACCAGACGCGACCCCGATGTTCGATGCTGCGCCGCCCCAGCAGCTGGGGCTGGTCGTCGCCTGGAGTGCCAAGCCCTCACTTCCGGGAGCGCTGAGCGATACGCTGGTGGTCTCGGACGCCAGGTTTCAGATCTCGTCGCTCGAGCTGATCGGCGACGCCGGACCGGGGGACGAGCGCACGACCCACTCGAAGTACCTGCTCACGTGGGATTCGGCGGGGGGCCCGACGCACGACACGTTTCCCGACGCGCCGGTCGGCATGTACTCGAAGATCACGGTCAACATGTCGAGCGGCACGCTCGGCGCGTGGTCCTACCAGTTCCACGGAACGTGGCGCGATGCTGGCGTGACGAAGCCGTTCAAGATCGAGGATCGCGTGTCGCTCCGGGCGACGCTCGACTGCCAGCAGATGCTCGCGGCGGCGGGCTCGACGACGATCCCGATCTCGGTCGAGCTCGACGATGCGATCAGCAAGATCGACTTCCGGCACCTGCCCCAGGACGACAACGGGGTGCTCACGCTGACCACGGGCACCTCGGGGATGTTGGAGTTTCGCGATCGACTGAGCAAGGGGTTCCAGATCCCCGACGACGCCAAGAACAACTGACAGCCGGTCGAACGGTGCCGGCCGCTCGTGGTTTCGAACGCTCGGCGATGCTCCGACACCGACCGGTGCGGTGCGTGATCGGCCAGGCTTGGCGAGCCTCGTTCGACGAGTCTTGATCCGGCGAGTCATGTACATTCCGCCGATGGCCGAGCGGTTCGCGATTCCAATCACCCCGGCGGCGGACGACATCGACGAGCTCGGTCACGTCTCGAACCTGGTCTACCTGCGCTGGGTGCAGGACGTCGCGATGGCGCACACCCGCGCGCTCGGCTGGGACTACGCGCAGTACCGCGCGCTCGGCGCCGTGTTCATGGTGCGCCGCCACGAGATCGACTACGTGGCGCAGGTCACGCTCGGGGAGGCGCTGCGCGCCGAGACCTGGGTCGACAGCTGGCGGCTGGCGTCGTGCATCCGCAAGACCGAGATCCTGCGCGACGGCAAGGTCGTCGCACGTGCCGCGACGACGTGGGCGATGATCGGGCTCACCACCGGGCGGCCGCAGCGGATCCCCGACGAGCTGGTCGCGCTGTTCACCCACGCGTAGTCAGCGCACGACCTCGATGCCGTGCGCGGCGAACCGCTTGATCGCCGCGGCGCCTGCCGCCGACAGCTTGGTCTGCGCGACGCCGAGCGTGCGGAGCCGCGGCAGCCCCGCGAGCGGCGACGGATCGCGGATCTCGGTCGCCGACAGATCGAGCACCACCAGCGACGGCCGCGCCGCGAGCAGCGGCATCGCCTTGTCGGTGAGGTCGAGCCCGACGAGCGACAGCGTGCGGAGCCGCGGCCACGCCGATAGGTCGGCGATCCCGCCGTGCATGCGGGAGTCGCCGACGGTGAGCTCGGTCAGCTCGCTGAACGCCTGCAGCGCGGCGAGGCCGTCGTCGGAGACATCGCTGCCGGCGAGGTGCAGCACGCGCAGGGTCGCGTGCGCCGGCGCCAGCAGCGCGAGCGCGATGTCGCCGACGTGGGTCTGGTCGAGGTAGAGCCGCTCGAGCTCGCGCAGCGCGGCGAGCTTGCCGAACGCCTCGGGCTGCGCCCCGACGCTCGACAGCACGAGCGTGCGGAGCTCGCCGAGCTGCGCGATCCGCTCGAGCCCGGCGTCGCCGATCTGGGTGTGCCCGAGGCCGAGCGCCACGAGGTGCGGGGCGCCCTCGAGGATCGCGAGGCCGCGATCGGTGATCGCCGTGCGCGAGGCGTAGAGCTCGACGAGCTTGGGACCGGGGCGGCCGGCCAGCGCGGCGTCGCTGATCGGCGTGCTGTCGAGCCGGACGATCCGCATCTCGGGCGCGCCGATCAGCGCGGCGGCGCTCGCGTCCTCGACCGGGGTGCCGGCGAGATCGACCTCTTCGAGATCGCCGCGCGCGGCGACCGCGCGGACCGTGGCGGCGGTGATCTCGGTGTCGGCGAGCCGGAGCTCGCGGAGCGCCGGCAGCTTGGCGAGCACGAGCGCCAGCGGATCGTGGAGCTTGGCGCCCGACACGCTGACCTCGACCAGGTTGGGCGCGGTCGCCAGCCAGCCGAGCTCCGGATCGGTCATGTGGTGCGCGGTGTTGGCGACATCGAACCGCACGAGGCGTGGCGCCAGCGGCGCGAGCGTCGCGATCTCGCCGCGAACCCGCGTGTGGTCGAGGAACAGCTCGCGCAGCGGCAGCCCGCGCAGCGCCGCGACGGTCTTGCCCGCGACCCGGGTGCTGCCGAGGTCGGCGATCTCGAGCTGGGCGAGCTGGCCGAGCGCGGCGCCGCCGTCGTCGGTGATCTGCGTCGACGCGAGGTTCACGGCGTGCAACCCGGCCAGCGTCGCGATCGCGCGCGCCCCGAGATCGCCGACCGCGGTGTCCTCGACGTCGATCACCTCCAGCGCCGGCTGGCGCACCGCCACGGCGGCGATCGCGGCGTCGTCGACCGCGGTCCGTGCGAGGTACAACCGGGTCAGCGACAGCTGCGTCGCCGCGAGCGCCGCGCCGTCGACGTCGGTGTTGTCGAGCAGCAGCGCGTGCAGCTCCGGCAGATCCCGGAGCTCCGCCAGCCACGGCGCGACCGGCTGGCTGCGCAGCGACAACCCGGGCACATGCTCGCTGCGGACCAGCGCGACCAGCCGATGAAACGCGGCGTCATCGAGCGGGTGGATCGGCTCGACGTACCACCGCGGCGGCATCGGCTGCGGCAGCAGCCCGGGCAGCTCGCCGATCTGCCGCACGCCGCGCGACGTCCAGGTCATCACGCGCACCGGCACCAGCGCCCACGGCGACACCTGCGGCGCAACGACCGCCACCGCCGGGCTCACCGGCACCACCGCGACCGGTCGCGGCGCCGGCGCCAATGGATGCGCGCACGCGGCCACGACCACCAAGGCGAATCGACGCATGCCAGCCAGACAGCCGCGGCACCACATGGTTGCGCCTACAGCACCGTGTTGTGCGGCGCGACCACGAGCTTGATGAACTCCTCGCGCGTCGCGAGATGATCGAGGAACACGCCGCGCACGCCGCTGGTGACCAGCCGCGCCTCGTGCGCTCCGACGCCGCGTGCCGCCATGCACATGTGCAGGCCTTCGATATAGACCGCCGATCCCTGGCTCGCGAGCTCGCGGTGCAGGATGTCGGCGAGCTCGTGCGTGAGGTCCTCCTGCAGCCGCGGGCCGCGCGCGATCATCCGCGCCAGCCGCGACAGCTTCGACAACCCGAGCACCTTGTCGGTCGGGATATACGCCATCGAGATCCGGTAGATCACCGGCAGCAGGTGGTGCGGGCACATCCCGAACGCGGTGTTGTGCTTCGAGATCACCATCTCGGTGTACTTGGCGGGAAACGTCTTGGCGATCAGCGCGGCGACTTCGCCTTTGACCTGCTTCTGGTCGTTGACGAGCTCGTGGAAGCCCTTCGCGGCGCGCTTGGCGGTGTCGGCGAAGTTCGCGTCTTTCGTGTCGTAGCCGAGCTGGCCGATGCCTTCGAGGATCTTCGTGTAGCCCTCGGTGAAGAGGGCAAGTGCCTTGGGGTCGAGCTCCATGGGGTATCCTCGTGCTTGCGCAGGATCGCGGCGGTGGCAGCGGCGATTCCGAGCGCGCGGGCTTCGGCGATGACGACGCTTGTGACGGCGTCGTAACCTGGATCGGCCGGCACGACAAGCGCCTCGGGCATCGCGCCGCGCACCACCGTGATCCGGAGCCTGCGGTGCGTGAGCGTCTGATCATGAAACGCGATCGGCGCGCGATCGATCCCCACGCCCATCGCCTCGCACAGCTCCAGCGACGGCAGCTCCCACAGCCCGCCGAACAGCCCCTCCGGCGCGCGCCGCGCCAGCACCAGCATCCCGGCCGCTTCGATCCACACCAGCGTCCGCGCGAGGATCGGCAGCTCCGACTCCTTCTTGCGCGCGGCGACCACCGGCAGCTCGTCCTGGCGCCCCGCCTTGGCCGCCGCGCATTCGCCCACCACGGGGCACACCAGGCAGCGCGGCTGCGTCGCCGCGCAGATCGTCGCGCCGAGCTCCATCAGCCCCTGGTTCAGCGCCCCGGGCGCGGCCCCCGCCGGCAGCGCCTGCATCAGCTCACCCGCCGCCGCCCACAGCGCCTTGCCGCCCGCGGTCGACTTGATGTCGTGCTCGATCGCGAACACCCGCGCCAGCACCCGCGCGACGTTGCCGTCGACCAGCGGCGCCCGCTCGCCGAACGCGATCGACGCGATCGCCCCGGCGGTATACGGGCCGATCCCGGGCACCTCGCGCAGCTCGGCGGCGCACGACGGCAGCGCCCCGCCGAACTGCGCATCGACCGCCCGTGCCCCGGCATGCAGGTTGCGCGCGCGCGAGTAGTAGCCGAGCCCGGCCCACGCGGCGAGCACGTCGTCCAGCGGCGCGTCCGCCAGCGCCGACACGGTGGGAAACTTCGTCATCCAGCGCTCCCAGTACGGGATCACCGTTGCCACCCGGGTCTGCTGCAGCATGATCTCGCTGACCCAGATCGCATACGGGTCGCGGGTCCGCCGCCACGGCAGGTCGCGCTGGACCCGCGCGTAGTGCGCCACCACCGCGGTCGCGATCGCCTGATGCCGGCGCACGCCACGTCGTATCCCGCCCGCGCGGCAGCCGCAACCGCGGCGTCCACGTCATAGCCGCCCCCGATCGCGCTGTTACAGATCGACCCAGCGCCCCTGCGAACGAGCGTCGCGATTCGTCTATCTGTTGGGTCCAAAGAAGATGGTGGCTTCCTCTCGCGCTCGCGCCCGCAGACGGACAATCATCGCGGCTGGCGCTGGACTGGCAACGCGCAGCTCATCGAGATCCCGAAGTTGGCGCGCGAACTCAGCCTGCACGACAGGGTGAGCCAGGATCTGCGCTTCATTCTCGATGCCGAGTTTGTTAATTACAAAGGAGTCCAGTGCCTCGTAGGCTGTTCGGGCAGCCCACGTGGCATCCTGCGCTGCACCACCATCCAGTGTCTTAAGGGTGTACGCGATAGCAGAGGCAGCGTTTTCGGCATATATCTGACTGTCGACCCAAGGTTCATCATCCTCTCCCGGAATGAGAGCCATGCAAGTGGCCAGCGCTGTGCGAAGCTCCTCCAACGGCATCGCATGTCCGAGCAGCGCGCTCCAGCTGCGGTCCAAGAGGTTGGCCAAGGTCGATTGGGCTCCTCGTCCGCTATGAGAGCAGAAAGCTACATAGGCCGCCAGCACCCGCGCGACGTTGCCGTCGACCGGCGGAGCCCGCTCACCGAACGCGATCGCCCCGGCGGTATACGGGCCGATCCCGGGCACCTCGCGCAGCTCGGCCGCGCACGACGGCAGCGCCCCGCCGAACTGCGCATCGACCGCCCGTGCCCCGGCATGCAGGTTGCGCGCGCGCGAGTAGTAGCCGAGCCCGGCCCACGCGGCGAGCACGTCGTCGAGCGGCGCGTCCGTCAGCGCCGACACGGTGGGAAACCTCGTCATCCAGCGCTCCCAGTACGGGATCACCGTCGCCACGCGGGTCTGCTGCAACATGATCTCGCTGACCCAGATCGCATACGGGTCGCGGGTCCGCCGCCACGGCAGGTCGCGCTGGACCGGCGCGTAGTGCGCCACCACCGCGGTCGCGATCGCCTGATGCCGGCGCACGGCACATCGTATCCCGCCCTATCATGGAACGCAACCAGCGGCACGCGATAGGGTTCACGTGAGCTCAGTGGGCGCAGTGGGCGTTGACCAGGGTGCCAAACTCATTGACCAGCTTTCCCAGTCCGGAATCGACCCACGCTGCGGCATCCTTGCCTATATAGTCACTGTTCGAACGCTTTAGAGACCTTTTTGTTTTCGAGAGGACGGATCTAGCCCACCTTCGAAACGGTTCAGGCTTCTCCTTCCAGAGATCTTCGGATCCGTAGAAACCGTCGACATAGTAGAGACGTCCTCTGCGAGGGATATCGCCATCAAAATAGCATCCGGTAAACTCAATAACAGGCGATCTTAGGACATCCACCGACCAGTATCCCTGCGTGCTGACATGGTTGTAATGTATGTTATGCAAATCAGCGGTTTGGGCCAGATACATGAAGAGCCACTGTTTTTCGCCTTCGCTGAAATTCATTGACTCGACGAGCGACGGCTCGGCGGTTTTAGAATGGCTGTGCAAAATACACCAACTGCGATCTGAACCTCGCAAATTCTGCTCGAGCATGGGGACATCGCTTGGCAAGAGAAAGAAATTGACTTGATGTCCCATCTGATTTTACGAATCCTGAGTGGCGCCTGCTGCCCTTTGTACTGAAAGAGCTAGATCTGGATGTCGCGACACGAGCGCAAGCAGCGTCGAACTTCGACCTCCAGCTGCCCAAAGGAAATATTCAAACGCATCGGTCTCGTTGGTATGCCAGGTGGTGACTATGTTCAACGAATCATGTGACTCGACAGCTAGATCGTCCAGTGAATCATGAAGCAATTCTGCTTGAATTCCCATGCAGCAAAACTCAATACATCCAGCATCGATGAGAGGGATGGCAATCGATTCGGCGCGACATCGGTCACTCGGATCAAAAGCAGGAAGGAGTACAGCAAAGTGTGTGTGGTCCAGCTTTGGAAGCGGCAAATCTAGTGTGCCGAAAACGAGACGGCGACCGCCAGCAATAGCGATGGAATTAGACACGTTCATTCACCCTTCTTTATCTTTGGGATCTCGCCGTGGGCGAGGTCGCCCGATATCGGGAGCAGGCCGCGCGGAGCTCGGCCCGGACGCGGAGGCCGAGCGCTTTCAGGTCGTCGGCTTGCACGGCGACCGCAGTGTACCCGAGGGCGACGAGGACGAGCGGGAGCGCAGGATGCCACCCGCAGACAGAAGCTGCAACGTCTTGGCGACATCACACCAGAAGGACGGCTTTTCGACGTCCATCTTATCTGATGCAACCACGCCACCATGGAACTGTATCAGCTCGGGCGCGCGCGCAGGATCAGTGAAGAACACGCTGCGGCCATCCATCATCAGCGGGACATCTGATTCTCCTTCATGGACTGCACCATACAGCTCTGGCATGGCTATGTCGGGATCGATCCCAATGCCCAGTAGTCGCCAATATGGCTCAGTCGCTGAGCCTGGATGCCGACGATCCCAGTGGCCGGCCGGCCTCAACCGATGTGCTTCATGGCGGCGCGCATGCTCTTGCGCAGCCGCTCGAGCGAGCTGGCGAGCACCGAGAGCTCGTCCTTGCTCTTCCAGACCACGGGCTTGTCCAGCTCGCCGAGGCTCATGCGGTCGGCCGCTGCGGTCATCGCGACGAGCGGGCGGATCAGGACCCGCGAGGACGCGATCGAGAGCACGACGCAGAGCGCGATCGCCGCGAGCAGTAGCAGCGCCACGACGGCCATGATGGATCGCAGCGGCGCGAACAGCTCATCCTGGCTCTGCTGGACGATCACCTGCCAGCCGGAGGCGTTGCCTTGGACATAGGCGAGCGTGTCCTTGCCGTCGTCCTCGAACGTCCGGAGATGTGGCTTGTGATCGGCGACGTAGGCGGCGACCATCGGATGGCTGCTGAGCACCTTTTGCGTGAGCACGAAGTTGCTGCTCGGGTGCGCGAGCACCTTGGCGCGCTCGTCCACGAGGAACGCAAATCCGGTGTCGCCGCTGCGCCACTGCGCCACGATCTTGGAGGTGTCCTCGATGGCCATCGCCGCGATCAGCACGCCTACCAGGGTGCCGTCGGCGCGGATCGGGACGGCGATGTTGAGTGCCGGCTTGCCCGAGGTCTTGCCGATGGCCGTCAGCCAGGACAGGTCCTTGCCGCCATCCCTCAGATCCTTCAGGTACTGCCGATCCGAGTAGTCGGCGAGCGGCTGGTCATCGCTGCGCGCGATGTTCTTGCCATCGAGCCCGACGGTGTGGACCAGGTAGATCCACGGGTAGGCGTGCCGGATCGCGAGCAGCACCGGGGTCTGGTCGCCGCGCTGCATCGAGATCAGCTTTGGCATCGCCGCCGCCGCGCGCATCACACGAACGTTCTTGTCGAACCATTCCTCGACCTGCCCCGAGATCTGCTCGGCGGTCGCCTGCAGCGACTGGCCGGCCTCCTTGCTGAGCTCCGCTCTCTGCTGCACCAGCATGTACGCCCCGAACGCGAGCAGGGGGCAAATCCCGACGAGCAACAGGGTGAAGGTCGTCTTGGCCAAGAGGCCGGCCTTGAACCGCGGACGACGCTCCGGCTCGACGATCGAGCCGCCATCGGACCCGGGCGCCACTGGCGATGCACTGTTGTTGCTCATCGCCATCTGAATCGGCGGAGCGCCGCGTCTGTTGAATCGCCCGAGGGAACAATCGCCGGTGCGAGCGAAACCCTGAGTAGGCGGCTGTAGGTGTGCGGTGCCGGCTCGCTGCCTCGAGCGCAACGCAAACGCGTAGGCGGCGCAATTATCGCCGGTGGATGCTGCGAGCGCGCGGGATGAAAAACCGAGACGCGAAGCCGCTGTGCGCCACCCGCAGGATCGGGAGCGTGACCAGCCCACCGACGACCGCCGCGATGAGCAGGTAGGTCAGCCAGGCCGGCCACAGGGGCACCGCGTCGCCGGCATGCGCGTGCCAGAGCGGCTCGGCGCCGAACGTCACCGACAGCAGCTCGAACGTCCAGGGGATCGCCCAGCCGACCCAGATCAGGATCTGCGTCCAGCGCGGTCGCCAGAGCACCACGAGGCCCGGGAGCAGGAGCAAGCCCAGGTAGGTGGCCAGCCCGTCGCCGCCGGCCCGCTCGTATCCGCGGTCTGCGCTCATCGCGTCACGAGGCAGATAGCTGGTGACCACGGCGGTTGCGCCGGCCACGAACATCGCCACGGTGATCGCGCGCAGCCAGAACGCGAGGCTCGGCTCACGCTCTTCATCGGTTAACATCAACATTCCGGGTCCCGGTATCTCTTGGAGAAGCGGTCCAGCTGCGGTGAGCGCAATGAGCCGATCCGGCTCGCTGCGTCGCCCCCGCGTGGACGCTGGCGGTCTCTTTAACCATGACGCGGTCGGTCGTCAAGGTGCTGCGGATCGCGGTGACGGCTCGCAGGCCGCAAGACGCTTCAGCGACTGGCGTTTTTCGGTCAGCGCAGATCGCGTGCGTCGGGCAACTCCCTAGCGCGTACCGAACAGGTGCTTGCGAGCTTCTTCGTCCATCGTCGCGGGTGGGGCATCGGCGCCGACGGCGAGGCCGCGCGTGGCGGCCGGCCGTGCATGGATCACGTCGAGCCAGCGCACGACGTGGGGGTACTCGGTCACATCCTTGAGCAGGTTCTCGCGCGCCGACTTGACCCACGGAAACGACGCGATGTCGGCGATCGAGTAGGCGCCGGCGACGAACTCGCGATGCGCGAGCCGCGTGTTCAGCACCCGGAACAGGCGCTTGGTTTCGTTGATGTAGCGATCGATCGCGTAGGGGATCTTCTCCGGCGCGTAGATCGCGAAATGGTTGGCCTGGCCGAACATCGGTCCGACGCCGCCCATCTGCCACATCAGCCACTCGAGGACCTCCGTGCGGCCGCGCACATCGCGCGGGATCAGTGAACCTGCCTTGTCGGCCAGGTAGAGCAGGATCGCCCCGGATTCGAACACCGAGATCGGCGCGCCGCCATCGCTGGGCTCGTGATCGACGATCGCCGGGATCCGGTTGTTGGGGCTGATCGCCAGGAACTCGGGCTTGAACTGATCGCCGCGTCCGATGTTGATCGGATGCACCTTGTAGGGCATGCCGAGCTCCTCGAGCATGATGCTGACCTTGCGGCCATTCGGCGTCGACCAGAAGTACAGATCGATCATAGGCTGTCTCCGTTGCGAGCGTGATTGCGTGGGTGTGGAGGCGTAACGGGCCGTGGTCGTTGCGTCGAGCGCGCGCAGGCCCAGATCGCCTTGGACGCCGGGCTCGTGCGTGGCGTCGGTCGGAACCGTAGCAACATGTTCGCCCGCTTGCCCAGGGTCAGCTCGTGGATCGTCCCGAGCGGGTTTGTACCGGCGTCGCGCACCAGCACAGATGCCGCGGTCGAACCGCTGCGCGGCTACAGCTCGCCGCGAAGCCCGGCGGTCGGCATGATCGGCAATCCACGATACGCGCCGCGCTGCTGGTAGTCGAAGCTGTAGATGTAGGCGGCCGGCGTCTGATTGAGATAGACGTTCTGGATGTCGAGGAAGTAGGTCATCTTGACCGGGCCCCAGCGCCAGTGGCGGTCGAGCCGGACGTCGAGCTCGTGGTGGACCGGGGTGCGCTCCGAGTTCACCGCGCCGTAGATCGGCGTGTAGAGGTTGCGGTCGCTGTCGAACACGGCGCCGAGCACGGGCGTCTGCGGCAGTCCGGAGTACAGCCGGAACCGGGCGCCGAGCTGCCAGCGACCGAAGCGGTAGCTGGCCGCGGCGTTGAGCGAGTGCGGCTGATCGTAGTCGAATAGCCGCGCGCTGGCACCCGGTTGATCGACGCGGGTGGAGTGCGAGTACGCGTACGACAGCCAGCCGAACCACGGCCCGTCGTGCAACGTGGCGAGCAACTCGGCGCCGTACGTGGTGCCGCGGCCGGAGTTGCCGAGCTGGTCGTCGACCCGCGTGATCAGCCGGCTGCGATCGGTGTAGTAGACCGAGCCCTGGAGGCGAACCGTGTCGCGCGGCTGCACGGTGAGCCCGCCGAGCAGCTGGGTGGCGTGCTCGGGCCCGAGGTTGTCCGCCAGCAGCTCGGTCTGATACTCGGGGGGGCGGCGATACGCACCGGCCGACACGCGCGCGGTGATCGCCGGGCTGAGCTGGACGGTGAGCTCGCCGCGCGGTTGGAGCTCGGCGACATGGATGCGCTCGAACGCGTCCAGCCGTAGCCCCGCGGTCAGCCGGAGCCGCGGCCGGCTGCCGGAATCGAGCGACGCGCCCACCGCCGTCCAGGCCGAGAGGTCGGGGCTCCAGATCGCGCCGGTGAACTTCTGCGAGGTGTCCATCGGATCGTCGACCGGCGCGGGCTCGCCCTCGCGGCGCTCGGCCGGCAGGGCGAGATCGATCGCGCTGCGCGACACCGCGACCTCGCTGCCGAGCCGCCACGTGACCTCGGTCAGGCCGGCGGCATCGCCGAGCGCGCGTGTCCCCTCGGCGCGTGCGGTCACCCCGGGCGACGTCACCGACAGGTGCTGCATCGTGCCGCGCTCGAACACCACCTGCTGCGCGATCCCGGACAGCGCGAGGTTCGCGGTCCACGCACCGTCGTGATAGGTCGCGGCGCCGGTCAGCCGGAGGAACCGGGTCCGGTCGTAGATCCGCTTGTCCGGCTCGGTGGATCGGCTGGTGTAGAGCTCGAGTACGTCGTCAGAGCCGACGCTGGACAGCCGCAGCGCCCACGTGCTCGATGGGGCGTAGTCGATCCGGAGCTGTTCATCGTAGTACCGCGGGACCGTGGTCAGCGTCAGATCGAGATTGTCGGGCAGCAGCGCCGGCAGGAGCTGATCGATCACCGAGCGGCGAAACGCGATCAGGTAACTGCCGTGGTGCAGGCCACCCTGGGCGAGCACGCCGCCGTCGGACGACGACAGCTCGGCCTGCTGCTTGGGCTGCTCGGTGCCCGCGCGCGTCGTCACGTGGACGATGCCCGAGGTCGCGCGGCCGAGCCCGACGTCGAACCCGCCGGGGATGTAGTCGAGCTTGTCGATCGCCTCGGCGGGGATGATCGAGCGGAAGCCGATGTCGTGATACAGCATCGGGATCTCGAAGTCGTCGACGAGGATCTTGGAGTCCTGCGGCGACGATCCGCGGATCGCGACGCCCGAATCGGCGAGCGGCAGCGGAAAGCTGACCACGCCGGGCATCGCGTCGAGCACGCGGATCACGTCGTTGCCGCCGCCGGGGAACCGCTCGAGGTCGGCGCGCGATAGCTTGCCGGCGCCCTGCGCCATCGCCGGTGGCTCACCGCTGATCGTGATCGTCTCGGTCGCGGCGGCCTCGGCGGCCACCGACGTCAGCACGACATCGTCGACCGGTTCGCTCGCGGTCGCCAGACCGGCGGTATAGCCCTCCGCGAGGATCACGAGGCTGGCGCCGAGCGGTGCATCGGCCAGCACGTAACGGCCGCGGCCGTCGGTGATCGCGGCGCGTGGTCCCGCCAGGGGCTCGATCGGCGAATCCCGATCGTGAGGGACCCTGACGGCTGTGCCGGGGCTTGGGGCAAATCCCCCCGTGGGAATGACCGAGACCGTCGCGCCGCGGATCGGCTGACCGTGCAGATCGATCACGCGCCCGCGGATCACGCGCAGCGCGTTCGCCCGCTGGTCGAGACCCGCAGGCTCTGCCGCGGCTCCCCGAGCCACGAGCAGCATGGCGAATACCGCGCGACGCAACCCGAGGTCAGACTCGCATGCAATCCCGGGGTCGCCAAAAACAATCGAGGTGCGAAGTCTTCGGATCGCTCGGGATCGGTCGCGTCGCTACTCGGAGCGGATCGGCCACACGCGCCACGACACGCCACCTGCCGCATCTCGCAGCACCACGGCCAGCTCGCCCGCGTCGGGGTCGTCGGCTTCGACCTCGAGGTATGCGCGAGGTAGGTCGAAGTCGTGCATCGTGCCGCACGAGGTCAGCCACGTGACGTCAAAGTCGACATCGTCTGCGTCGATCGACAGCGGCACCTTGATCAGCTTGCCGATGACGATCTCCGAATCGCTCGCGGGCTGGTCGTCGATCACGATGTTGAGCAGCGGTGGATTGGCGATCGCCGTGCCGAGCTCGATGGTCTTGGTCGCGACCAGCGTCTCGGAATACGCCACGCCGACCTGGAGCGGGACCGGGGCGCCGTCGGCGAGCTTGAGCTCGGTGCGCGCGGCCACCAGCCGATCTTCGGACGGCGCGGTGACGACCCAGTTGCCGCCGCTCAACGCCAGCGTGTCGGCGAGGCTGGTCGGCGACACGACCATCGCCGCGACAGGCGACGCGACGTGGGTCTTGTCGCCCTTGGTCCCGAGCAGCGCGTCGATCGTCGAGGTTTGCCCCGATGCGATGCCCGCCGGCGTCGCGCGCACCGCGATGATCCGATCGTGATCGAGCTGCCAGGGCGGGTCGATGTCACCCGTGCAAGCGCCGAGCGCGGCGATCGAGAGGATCACGAGGACGCGGCTCACAGCACACCTCGCAGCCCGATCGAGGGAATGATCGGCAGTGACTTGAACGCATCGCGCTGCGTGTAATCGTAGCTATAGAAATAGGTGACGATCGATTCATTCATGTAGACGTTCTGGACATCGAGGAACGCGGTCATCTCGGCGGGGCCCCAGTGCCACGAGTAGTCGATGCGCGCATCGAGCTGGTTGTGCATCGGCGCGCGCTGCGAGTTCACCGCGCCGTAGATCGGGACGTAGATGTTGCGGTCGCTGTCGAACACCGAGCTGGTCGGCGGCGTGTACGGCAGACCGGAGTACAGCTGGAACCGGCCGCCGAGCTGCCAGCGACCGTGCTTCCAGCTGACGGCGGCGTTCAGGCTGTGGGGCTGATCGTAGTCGAACAGGCGGCTGCTGTCGCCCGGGGCGTCGACGCGCGTCGAGTGCGAGTACGAGTAGCTGAGCCAGCCGAACCACGGGCCGCCGCGGTACGTCGCGAGCAGCTCGGCGCCCACCGTGGTGCCGTGGCCGATGTTGTTGAGCGAGCCGTCCGCGTTGTGGGTGATCAGGTGCGATCGGTCGGTGTAGTACGCCGAGGTCTGGACGCGCACGCCCTCGCGCGGCTCGTACTGCAGGCCGGCGATCGTCTGCGCCGAGTGCTCGGAGCCGACGTTGGTGTACAGGTTCTCGGTCTGGAACTCGGGCGGCCGGCGGTAGGCGCCGGCCGATAGCCGTGCGGTCAACGAGCCCGGCAGCTTGACCTGGACCTCGCCGCGCGGCTCGAGCGCGACCTCGCCGATCCGGCCGAACGCGTCGGCGCGCAGCCCCACGGTGGCGCGGACCTTCGGATCGAGATCCGCCGAGACCGCCGTCCAGCCCGCGAAGTCCGGGATCCAGAACGATCCCTTGAAGCTCGTCGTGACATCCTTGGAGTCCATCGGTGGGGGCGGCTCGCCTTCGCGGCGCTCGAGCGGCAGCGCGAGGTCGAGCGTGGAGCGGCCGACCTGGGCTTCGCCGCCGATCCGCCACACCACGTTGGACATCCCGGCCCACTGCGGCATCGTCCGCGTGATCTCGGTGCGCGGCGTGACGGTGGGCTGCTGCACGCGGATCCGCTGGTACAACCCGGCCTCGAAGATGAACTCCTGCGCGATGCCGGACAGCGCGAGCTTCGCCGACCATTCGCCGGCGTGATACTGCGCCTCCGCCGTGGTCCGGATGAAGCGGGTGTTGTTGTAGAACCGCTTGGTCTTCGCGTCCTCGTCCTTGGTGGCGTACAGCTCGAACACGTCGTTGGTGCCAATGGTCGACAGCGAGAGATGCCACTTCGCCGACAGCTCGTGATCGATCCGCAGCTGGCCATCGTAGTAGCTCGGCACGGTGGTCAGCGCGAGGTCGGCGTCGTCGGGGATCAGCGACGGCAGCACGAGATCGATCGTCGAGCGCCGGAACCCGACCATGTACTTGGTCTTGTCGCCGAGGGTGCCCTGGGCGAGCAAACCACCGTCGATCGCCGAGATCTCGGCCTGGGTCGTGCGATGGTCGCTGCCGGGCCGGGTCTCCAGCGCGATGATGCCCGACGACGCGCGGCCGTACTGGACGTCGAAGCCACCCGGGATGTAGTCGAGCGACTGGATCGCCTCGGCGGGCAGCAGCGCGCGAAACCCGATATTGTGGAACAGCACCGGGATCTCGAAGCCGTCGACGAGCACCTTGGAGTCCTGCGGCGATGATCCGCGGATCACGACCCCGGAATACCCGAGCGGGATCTGGAGATTGACCACGCCGGGCATCGCGGTGAGTGCGCGCACGATGTCGTTGCCGGTGCCGGGGATGCGCTGGAGCTCGGTGCGATCGAGGACCGCCGCGCCGGGCGACGCCGCGGGCGCCTCGCCGCTGACCTCGATCGTCTCGCTGTTGGTCCCGGCCTTGAGCATGACGACGTCGTCGAGCTTGGCGGCGGTCACGTTCGCGAGCGCGGGATCGAACCCTGGCCGCTCGGCGACCAAGGTGGAGCCGAGGGGGGCGGTGAGCTGAAACGTGCCGTCGCGCTTGGTCCGGACGGTGTCGCTGCCACCTTCCACGCCGACCGTCGCGCCGGAGACCGGATTGCCGAACGCGTCGATCACGCGGCCGGTGATCGTGATGGCTGGTTGCTCACTCGAGGTTGCAGGTTGGGTGACAGGCGTCGGAGGCGTCGGCTCCTGGGCCGCCGCGATCTCGGTTCCGGCCACCAGGACGGCAAAAATCTTCAGGCAGCGATACAGCATGACTGTGTACTTGGAAGTGGGCTGCGCGTGCATCGTATGCGGTCCTCGGCCGCGCCCCAGCTTGGGCTCGCCGGACCGAAGCAACGTCCATGCCCCCGGCTGATCGGGTAGTCGTGCCCCGCGGCGCGGAGTTACGACGGTTCACTACATGCTCGTCGCAAGCCTGCCCGACACTGTCGGTGATTACGACACCGTATAATCCAACGTTGTGAAAATACGATCACATGCGACGGGCCGTGGCAGGCGCCTGTGTCGCAGTCCGAAAAATAACACGGCGCCTGCAGGGCTGCAGGCGCCGTGTCGGGTTACCAGCGATTGCCGGCGACGAGGACTGACTAGTCTTCGAAGTCGTGGCCGTGGCCCGCGTGGCCGCCGCCGCCCGACTTGTCTTCCTTCTTCGGCTTCTCGGCGATCAGGGTCTCGGTGGTCAGCATGAGGCCCGACACCGACGCCGCGTTCTGGATCGCGGTGCGAACGACCTTGGCCGGATCGATCACGCCGGCCTTGACGAGGTCGGTGTACTCGAGCTTGGCGGCGTCGAAGCCGAACGCGCCCGAGCCTTCCTTGACCTTGGCGACGACGATCGAGCCGTCGGTGCCGGCGTTGGCGGCGATCTGGCGCAACGGCTCCTCGAGCGCGCGGCGCAGGATGTTGACGCCGTAGCGGCGGTCATCATCGAACGTCAGCTTGTCGAGCGCCGCGATGCAGCGGATCAGCGCCACACCGCCGCCGGGGACGATGCCCTCTTCGACGGCCGCGCGGGTCGCGTACATGGCGTCCTCGACGCGCGCCTTCTTCTCCTTCATCTCGACTTCGGTCGCCGCGCCGACGCGGATGACCGCCACGCCGCCGACCAGCTTGGCGAGCCGCTCCTGGAGCTTCTCACGGTCGTAGTCCGACGTCGTGTCCTCGATCTCGCGGCGGATCGTCTTGACCCGCGCGTCGATCGCTTCCTTCTTGCCGCCGCCCTCGATGATCGTGGTGTTGTCCTTGTCGATCGAGATGCGCTTCGCGCGGCCGAGGTCGGCCAGGGTGAGACCCTCGAGCTTGAGGCCGAGATCCTCGGTGACCGCTTCGCCGCCGGTGAGGGCCGCGATGTCCTGCAGCATCGCCTTGCGGCGATCGCCAAAGCCGGGGGCCTTGACGGCCGCGACCTGGAGGGTGCCGCGGAGCTTGTTGACCACGAGGGTCGCGAGCGCCTCACCATCGACGTCTTCGGCGACGATCAGCAGGGGCTTACCCTGCTTGGCGACCTGCTCGAGGACCGGCAGCAGGTCCTTCATGTTCGAGATCTTCTTCTCGTGGATCAGGATGTACGGGTCGTTGAGGACGACTTCCATCCGCTCCGAGTCGGTCACGAAGTACGCCGACAGGTAGCCGCGGTCGAACTGCATGCCCTCGACGACATCGAGCTCGGAGGTCATCGTCTTGGCCTCCTCGACCGTGATGACGCCTTCCTTGCCGACCTTCTTCATCGCCTCGGCGATCATCTCGCCGATCTCGGTGTCGCCGTTGGCGCTGATCGTACCGACCTGGGCGATGTCTTCCTTGCCCTTGGTCGGGGTCGCCATCGCCTTGATGTGCGAGACCACGAGGGTCGTCGCGGCCTCGATGCCGCGCTTGAGGTCCATCGGGTTCAGGCCGGCGGCAACGAGCTTCGCGCCCTCGTTGTAGATCGCCTGCGCGAGCACGGTCGCCGTGGTGGTGCCGTCGCCGGCGACATCGGAGGTCTTGGAAGCGACCTCCTTCACCATCTGCGCGCCCATGTTCTGGAACTTGTTCTCGAGCTCGATCTCCTTGGCGACGGTGACGCCGTCCTTGGTGACCGTCGGAGCGCCCCACGACTTCTCGATGACCACGTTGCGGCCACGCGGTCCGAGGGTGACCTTGACGGCGTTGGCGAGGACGTTCAGGCCCTTGGCGATCTCGTTACGAGCTTGCGACGAAAAAATCAGTTCTTTGGCAGCCATTTGTCTCAATCCTTGGTCGATGCGTCACGCGCAGCGGTCGCCGCGCCCGGAGGTGCGGATCGCCTTGCGAACGCGGTGGTAAACTGTGTAAGGAGCCGGAAGGTCAGTCGAGGATGGCGAGGAGGTCGTCCTCGCGCATGATCAGGTGCTCTTCACCATCGATCTTGACCTCGCTGCCGCTGTACTTGCTGAACAGGACGCGGTCGCCGGCCTTCACCTCGGGGGCGATGACCTTGCCGTCCTTGTCGCGCTTGCCGGAGCCGACGGCGATCACCTTGGCCTGGATCGGCTTCTCCTTGGCGGAGTCCGGGATGAACAGACCACCGGAGGTCTTGGTTTCCTCTTCGAGGCGCTTCACCAGGATGCGGTCGTGTAGCGGGCGGATCTTCATGGTGGGGCTACCTATAGACATCGCAAGGCGCGTTGGCAACCCTTACCAGCGAGTGCTAACAAGTATCGTATAAGTCAAATATTTACAGTGACATGAGTTTCTGCACGGACGCGGGTTTCGCGCCCGCCATGAGGCGCGTACGGCCGGCTCGAGATCACGGCTCGGCGTACCGCTCGGGAGGCGTTGGCGGTCCATGGTAAGCAACGGCGTGGCGCTCACCGATTACGAGAAGTACATCCGCACCGAGGAGTTGCTCGCCCTGCAGAAGGCGCCGGAGGCGCTGACCTGTCACGACGAGCTGCAGTTCCAGGTCGTGCACCAGGCGCACGAGCTGTACATGAAGCTGATCGAGCACGAGCTCCGGTTCGCCTGCGAGCTGCTTGGCAAGACCGAAGTCGCGCGGGCGATCTCGACGCTGCGCCGGGTCTCGCAGGTGCAGCGCGTGCTGCTGGCGTCCGTGGAGTTGCTCGATACGATGGCGCCGAGCGATTACATGACGATTCGCACCGGCCTGGGCCGCGGCTCGGGCCAGGAGTCACCGGGGTTTCGCACGATGCTGCGGTTGCCCGGCGAGCTGGTGTGGCCTGCGATGACGAGATTTCTCGAGACCCGGGGCATCACCCTGCGGCAGATCTACGAGCAGCCCCACGAGCACCATCAGCTGTTTCAGCTGTGCGAGGGGCTGGTCGACTATGATCAACTGCTCCAGACCTGGCGGGCTCGGCACCTGATGCTGGTCTACCGGATCATCGGGACCGGCACGCCATCGCTCAAGGGCAAGCATAGCGATCTGCTATCGCATGGCATGAAGCAGCGGTTCTTTCCCAAGCTGTGGGACATCCGCGACGACTTGTTTGGCGAGTGGACCGCTGCACAGACCGCGAAGGGTCACGACCCCGGGTATCACGGATGATCGGGCGGACCTCGACGCGTTCGGGGGCGGTGCTGGCGGTCGCGCTGCTCGCCACGTTGCCGTCGGCGGGGGGGTGCGGCTTCGCGGTCAAGCACCCGGCGATCACCGCCGGGGTCGTTGGCGGCGCGCTGGCGCTCGGGACGTGCAAGCTGGCGAGCGATGATTACGGCGCGTGCTTTGCCGTGGGCGGCGGCGCGGGAGCGTTCCTTGGCGTGGTCGCTGCAACCGCGCTCTGGCTCGGCGGTGACGGCCACTCGGTGCTGATCGAGGAGCAAGCCAAGCCGCTCCCGGAGGATGGCCGGCCCATCAAGCGGCGGCGGCATCCAGCGGTGGAGCCCGACGCGCCAACCGAGCCTGCGATGGCGAGCCCCGGCCCCGTGATGGTGAGCCCGGCACCAGCCACCAGCCCGAGCCCGAGCCCGGCACCGACCACCAGCCCTGCGCCGACCACGAGCCCTGCGCCGACCACGAGCCCGACCCCGACCACGACCCCGACCCCGACCACTGGCCCGAGCCCGACTACCGGCCCGGCACCGACCACCGGCCCGGCGCCGACCACCGGCCCGGCACCGACCACCGGCCCGGCACCGACCACCGGCCCGGCACCGACCAGCCCCGCATCCGCAAACCCGGACCGGTGAGCCTCGCGTCCGCAAGCCCGGACCGGTGAGCCCCGCGTCCGCAAGCCCGGACTGGTGAGCCCGCAGGCCCGGACCGGTGAGCCTCGCGTCCGCAAGCCCGGATCGGTGAGCCCCGCGTCCGCAAGCCCGGACTGGTGAGCCCGCGTCCGCAAGCCCGGACCGGTGAGCCCCGGACCGGCGAGCCCCGAACCGTGAGCCCGGACCGACAAGCCCGGCGCCCCCTGATCGGGCGCTATCGCTGGCATCGGGCGGCAAAGTACTACGACCGTAGTAATCAAATTCGGGCTGTAGTAACCATGGCTATGGCCTCACGGGCTGGCTGGACCGTCTCGTCGCTGTATGTGCTCGTGTCGTGGACCGCGTGCGCTCCGGCGATGCACGCACACACGGCACCGCAATCCGATGTGCCGGCAGCGGCTGCGCCGGTGCGAGCCCCGAGCCGCGCAGAGCGCCAGGCGCTGCGGTTCCAGGCGATGGAGGCGTATCGCAAGAAGGACTGGGCGACGTGCGCCCAGCGGTTCGATCGCGCGCATGATCTCTACGGGTCGGCGTGCTGCCACGCACAAGCGGGCGACCGCGATCCGGCATTTGCGCTGCTCGTCCGCGCGATCGACGACGGGCTCCGCGACCAGGACCTCGAGCGAGACTCCGATCTCGAGCCGCTCCATGACGACCCGCGCTGGCCGCGCGAGCTCGCCCACATGGCCGCGAAGGCCGCCGAGCGCAGCAAGACGCTGAACGCCGAGCTGATCCAGATTCACCACGACGATCAGGCCGATCGGGCCGTGGGTGCCTACGAGAAGATCGACTGGGCCAAGGTCGCGCCCCGCGATCAGGCGCGCCGCACGCGCGTCGACGAGATCCTCGCCGCCGGCGGCGCGAAGGCGGCCGACGATTACTACCACGCGGCGATGGTGTATCAGCACGGCAACTCGCCGGACGAGATCCAGCGCGCGCACGATCTCGCCGTTCGGGCGGTCGAGCTCGACCCCGCGCATGACGCGGCGAGGTGGCTCGCGGCGGCCTCCGAGGATCGCAAGCTGATGTACGAGCACAAGCCGCAGAAGTGGGGCACCCAGTACAAGAAGCTCGACGGGACCTGGGTGGTGTGGGAGGTCGATCCGGCGATCACCGATGCTGCGCGCGCCGAGTGGAACGTGCAGCCGCTCGCGGCGGCGCAAGCGTTCGTGGACAGGATGAACGCCGCGCTGAACGCCCAGAAGAATGCCCATGCGGCGCCTGCGGAAGCGCACCCGGCGAACGCTCGCTGAAGAGGTGTCGAAAAATGCCGTTGCGGCATTGTTCGACACCTCGGAAGTCGCGAGTCTTCGAGCGACGATTCCGGCGGGGCTCACGTCGAGGTCGACGATGGAAGTCACCGGCCACGGACGGCCACGGCCACGTCAAGGTCAACGACTTCCGTCGACGTCGAGGCTCAGGTACCCGCCAACCGATCCGAGTTCCTGATGGTTCTACAGTTCTTGATCGGTAGTACGCGCAGCCGGTGTCCGCGCCGGCAGTCCGTCGAACCGCCACGTCCCGCTCGCAAGGGCTCCAAATCGCCCCCGGTCACGTGGTAAGCCAGGCACATGGCCGACCTCGTCGCCGACAGCCTGCTCGAGTACCGCAAGGCGTTTCCGGCACTCGAAGAATGTGTGCACTTCATCTCGCATTCGCTCGGCTGCGTGCCGGCACGGGCCAAGGACGACCTCTGCGAGTTCTTCGAGCTGTGGCACACCAAGTCGATCACCGCCTGGAACGACTGGCTGCCCGAGGTCGATCGCGCGGCGGAGCGGATCGAGAAGATCATCTCGGCGCAGCGCGGCACGGTGACGATGAATCAGAACGTCTCGACCGTGACGTCGATCCTGGCGTCGTGCTTCGAGTACACGCCAGAGCGCCACAAGATCGTCTACGAGGCGCTGCAGTTCCCGACGGTGTCATACATCTGGCAGGCCGAACGGCGACGGGGCGCGGAGTGCGTGCTCGTGCCCTCGCAGGACGGGACCACGATCGATGTCGACGCGATGTGTGCGGCGATCGATGAACACACGCTGCTCGTGCCCATCTCGCACGTCGTGTTCTCGTCGTCGTTCATCCAGGACGCCAAGAAGATCTGCGCCCGTGCCCGCGAGGTCGGCGCCCACGTGATCCTCGACTGCTACCAGTCGATCGGCACGCTGCCGCTCGACGTCGTCGATCTCGGCGTGTCGTTCGCCGTCGGCGGCTCGGTGAAGTACCTGTGCGGCGGACCTGGGGCGGCGTGGCTCTACGTTCGCAAGGATCTGATCGAGACGCTGGCGCCGCGCGTGACCGGCTGGTTCGGCAACGAGGCGCCGTTCGCGTTCACCATGCCGTCGCAGAGCTACGCCGAGGGCATCTGGCGCTACATGGGCGGCACGCCCGCCGTCGCGGGGCTGTATCAGGCGCGCGCCGGCCACACGCTGATCGGCGAGATCGGCGTCCGCAGGATCCGCGACAAGAGCCTGGTGATGACCCAGAAGTGCATCGACTGGGTCGACGAGCTGGGGATGAAGCTCAACAGCCCGCGGGCCGCGGACCAGCGCGGCGGCTCGGTGGTGTTCGACTTCGCGAGCGCGGGCGACGTGTGTCGCGAGCTCAACCGCCGCAAGTTCTACTGCGATCATCGGCCCGGCGCCGGGATCCGGATGGCGCCGCACTTCTACACCAAGACCGAGGAGATCGATCTGTTCTTCGGCGAGGTGAAGAAGATCCGCGGCGGCACCGGTCGCTAGTCGCGATCGTCGCCGCCGATCACGAACAGGTCTCCGGCGAACATCGAGAACAGCCGCCCGCGGCGATCGATGCTGATCGGCGTGTAGCCGGCGCTCAGGGGTTCGCCCAGGAACGTGCGATCCAGGACGCGGCCCCGGGGGCTGATCTTGTAGAGCCAGCCGTCCTCGCTGTTGGTGTAGACGACGCCGCGCGGGTCGACCGCTGGCGCGTTGATGCACCACTCGAAGCCGGTCGCGTGGTCGGGGTCTTCGACGCAGACGAGCTGGCCGCTGGCGTCGCGGTGGCAGCTCTGCGTGTTGGTGGCCTCGAGCGTCCACTCGCGATGGAGCTGCGGGTCGAGCTGCGTCATGTTGAACCGGCCATCGAGGTAGAAGTTGTCCTTGGTGATGATCGAGTAGGTCCCGTCATGGCGCGCCACCGCCGGCGTGATGTCCCACCCGAAGTCGTAGGTCCCCGCGTGCCTGCCGTGGCGGTCGAGCTTGAACAGGTGCCCGCGAAACTGGTTGTAGTCGGTCAGCGCCCCGTACAGCACGCCGCCGTCGGGGAGGATGACCGGCGATGCGGTACCGCCGTCGTTCGCCATGCCCGCGGGCGGCAGGTTGGTGCGCGGATCGACGCCGAGCTTGGCGCCGACGCGGCAGTGGGTGCTCAGAAAGCTGCCGTCGGTGTCCGCGGGCGTCGCGTCGCTCGGGCTGAGCACGCCGCACCCGTCGTGGAGCTGATCGCGCAGCGAGGTCGTCCAGATCGGCGCCAGATCGGCATCGACCGCGACGACGAACGTGTAGTTGGGGTTCAGGTGCGCCGTCGAGATCGTGATGACCGTGCCGTCGGGGCCGATCGCCGGGGTCACGCCGATCGCAGGCCGCTGGGTGCCGCACAGCGCCGACGGTGGAACCGCGTCCGGGGACGGCGGCCACGGCGTCTGGGCGAACGTGAATACGCCAACGCACAGGTCGGTGGCGGCGGGGGCGCCGACGGCGATCGCCGAGAACGACGCCATCTGAACCGTGTCATCGGGCCGGACCTTGACCAGCCAGCCGGCGCGCGCGTCGCGACGCGGGTTGTCGGCCGCGAGGGCCAGCGCGTTGTAGTACAGGTTGCCGTGGGCGTCGGCCGCGATGCCACCCGCGACGAACGTGTGGGGATCCTCGGCCACGCCGGGGAGCCGGATCGTGGCGAGCTCGCGTCCGGTGCGGCGGTCGAGCTTGTGCAACGAGCCCGACGCGCCGGGCACGTAGATGAACGGCCCGACGACGGTGGGCTGGAACGCGGCCTCGTCGAAGGTCAGCCGACCGGGCTCCGGCTTCCAGTCGCTCGCGAACGTCCAGTCGGCGACCAGCGTGCCGTGGGACCAGTGGAACGCGCGCTCGATCCAGATCTGGCTGTCCCAGGCGTTGATGCCGCAGGGTCCGGTCGGGACCGCGGCGCAGCTGGTATACGTGCCGGCCTTGAGCTCCAGATAGACGTCGTCATCGATGAGCAGGGGCACCTGGTAGTGCACCGACAAGCCCGGATCGCCGAACTGGACCTCGTTATCGGCCACCTCCTGCTCGACGAATGGATCGAACGTCAGCCGGGCCGCGATCCGGTGGAAGTGATCGACGGTCGCGCAGCTCTCGCCGCTATGTACGGGACCGCCGCCCCATTGATCCCAGTCGCAGTTGCGCCGGTGGTCGTCGTGGTGCGCCGTGCTGGTGCGCGACGACGGATCGCTGGCTGGCGGATCGGCATCGCCGGCGCCTCCGCCGTGACACGCCGCCGCACAGGCCGCGATCGCGACCGGATATCCGACTCGTCGGGTGAAACTCGAGATCGAAGGGTGACTGCTGCTCCCGTTGCGCATCGTGTTCTCCTTGCGTCGTCGATGGACGACAGCCCCACTACGGTTCGACTACGACGCGGCCGAGCGCGGAACGCGAGATCGCCGGGCCCGCGCGTGCTCACGCCTGCTCGCCGCGTGCGCCGGGCACCCTGCAGAACACCGCCCGAAACGTGTTGCGGTACAGGTCGCGCTGCGCGAGCGTCTCAGCTGCGGCGAGCGCCGCGGGCGACAGCCCTGCGGCGGGGCGGCACTAATACGTAGAGCACGGCGGTCGCGAGCACGAGGGCACCGGGCGCATCGTTGGCGGCGCAGCCGCCGCAGGCGTAAAAGCTGGTCTGCTCGACACCAGAGGTGGCCGAGCCGGCATCGCTGCTCCCGCCGCCGTTGGCGAAGCCTTCTCCCATCAACATGACGGTGAGCTGGACGTCGATGAGCTGGGGCGAGGTGATCACCAGGGTCCCCTTCGCGGGGCCGGCCTTGGTCGGATGAAACCCGACGCTGAAGGTCGTCAGCTCGCCGGGCTGGAGCACGCTGGGGATGCTCGGGCTGTCGATCGAGAACGGCGCCGGGATCGCGGGAGGATCGAGCTGGATCGGGGACGCATCGCAGTTGCGCAGCGTCACTTCCTGCGCGTTCACGGTATCGAGGTGGATCGGCGTCTTACTGAAGTTGAGCATGCCGGGCGCGATGGCTGTCCCGCTCTTGAGGAAGGTCGCGGTCAGCGTGGTGCGATCGGACGCCGCGCCGGCGATGTCGGTGGGCCAGATCACCTCGTCGGTGACGACACCGACGGCTGCGCTGCGCCTGGGCGTGGCGGTGATGACGGCGCGCTGGAGCGGCGCGAGCGTGGTCGGGTAGACCACCGGCGCTACCAGCGCCAGATCGAACGGCGAGTCGTCGCTCGCGAGCGTGGGAGCGGTGAGCGCGAGCGTCGCGGTCCCGGTCGAGCTGAGCTCGAGGATCCGCGAGGTGGTCGGTTGCTCGACGCAGAACGTGCCGAGCGAGACGGCAGGGGGGACGCTGGAGCCCGCAGTGACGGCGACGCCGCTGATCGCGACCGCGAGCGGTGGTCCGCTGCCGGGCGTGACGATCAGGCGGTTGGCGAGGTCGCCGTCGACCAGCGGGGCGGCGGTGACGGTAAGCATCGCCGGGGGAATGGTCGCCGCGGACACGGTCAGGATCGAATTGGGGGTCGCCAGCGCGACCGAGCTGATCGGGGTCGATCCGCTGACGCCGGCGATCAAGATCGGTACGCCGGGTCGGGTTCCGGTACGGACCTCGCCGAGCAGGAGCGCTGGCGGGGTCGCGGTCAGCGTCGTCGCGGAATCACCCGCGCAGCGCAGCGCGAGGTTGATCGGCGGGCTCTGGGTGTCGGGCGCGGTGATCGCCAGCGTCGCGCTGGTCACGGCGGCGGTGGTGGGCCGGCACTCCACGGTGATCATCGTGGGGACCCCGCCGGTGGCGACGGAGAATGGCGGGCTGGGCGTCACGGTGAACGGAGAGCCCGTGGCAAGGGTCAGCGTGACGCCGCCGTCCGTGAGCGCCCGTGACCCGCGGTTGGTCACCAGGACCGTCAGGGCCGCGGTCGTGTTGAGCGGCAGGGTCCCGAAGTCGAGGACCGCGGGGCCGCCCAGCAGATCGAGCGTCGCGCCCTGGCCGATTCCGTGCAGCGGGATCGAGATCGAGCGATCGGCGGTGTCGTTGTAGTGAATCAGCAGCGTCGCGTCGCGTACGCCGATCGCGCTCGGATCGAACCCGACGTCGAGATCCACGATCGGCGGCGGCGTGGTGTCGAGCGGAACGATCAGATCGCACGCGGGCGGGATGCCGGCGCTGCACGGTGCATGGCCGATGTAGCTCCAGTCCGCGGCGGCGGCGCCGCCGCTGTCGACGATCTGGACATCGAGCAGATGCAGCGTCCCCGTGCCCGCGTTGGTGACGTGCACGGTCGCGTGCGCGGTGGCGTCCAGGACCTCGACGGCGCCGACGTCGATCGCGCTGGGCCACACCGAGATCACGGGGGCCATGGTCGCGGCCCCGGTGCAAGTCAAGGCGATCGGCTGGGTCAGGCGCGTCCCGGTATCGGTGGTGACGTAGAGCTGCGCGGTCTGGACGCCGGGCGCCCGCGGTGTGCACCGGACCACGAGGTTGGTCTTGCCGTCGGCCGGCACCGCGGAGATCGCGGCGTCGCACGCGCGCACGTCGGGATTGCATGGCGCGGATACCGCGAAGTTTCCGGCGAGATCCGTGGTCTCGATGAACAGGTGATGGATGGTCGCGGTGCCGGTGTTGTGCAGCTCGATCGACACCGGCGCCGATCCGCCGACCGCGACCGACCCGAAATCGATCGCCGTGGCGCTGGGCGACAGGGTGGGAGCCCCGGCATACGCGCACACGGCCTCGAGCTCCAGCAACACCGCGTCGGTCGCCGACCGCACGCGGTAGCCACAGCGCTTCATGCCCGCCGGTGCCGGCTTGCACGTGATCGCGATCGATTGGGTGGCGCCCGCATCGAGCATGAACCCGTCGAGCGGCGAGGCCTGCACCGCGTCGTCGCAACCGGGCTCGGCGGTGATGCTGCCGACCACCACGGCGGCCGCGCCGTCGTTGTGCAGCACGATCGCATCGCTGGTCTTGTCGGGGAGCTCGATCACCTGGACGGGCGGCACCGCATGAAACGGCGGCGCGGCGGCGGCGCGCCGCGCACCCGCGGTGATGCCGAGCGCCAGGACGACCAGGGTGCGGAGCCCGCCCGTCACAGCCGCCCGATCACGCCGAGCGTCGGAACAAACAGATCGGCTTCGAAGTGCTCATCGAGGAAGAAGAAGTGTTCGTAGCCGAGGTCACCGTGCACGCTGAGATGATCGCTGATCGCCCATTCGACGCCAGCCGCGCCGCGGATGCCGACCGCGAGCCGCCGCGTGGTCGAGGTCGTGGCATCGGGCTGGAGCTCATCGTGATTGAAGGCAAAGCCGGGCACGCCAACCGCAGCATACGGGCGAACCGACCCGGAGAGCAGCCGGTACCGCAGGCCGAGGTATCCGCCGAGCTTGTCCGACGCGAGGACCATGATCTCGGTCTGGAGCGCGCCGCGCCCGATCACCGCGCCGAACCCACCCGCTCCGCCGCGGCCCTGGCCGTCGATCCGCACGACGGCGATCGCGCCGTAGCTGAATCCGCCGTCGGGCTCGCCGTCGGTCGCGCCGCTGTGATCGACGAGGTCGTGCGGCGGGATGATCGCGGCGACCTCGCGCCCGTCGCTGCTGGCGCGAACCTTGCGCGCCGGGCTGGTCGCGCTCTCGGCGCCGTAATGCGTGCCGGTGAGGAGCCAGCCGTCGACGCGGTTGGCCGGTGCCGCGCCCGGGCCAGCCGCCGGTGGTCGCGATCCAGCGGGCCGCTCGACCTGCAGCTCCGAGGCGACCTTCTTGGTCTCGCCCTCGACGCCGGTGACCGCGAGCTCGTTGATCAGCGCGCCCTTGCGGATGCGGACCACGTGGAGGCCGGCGCGGACGCGTGTGACAAGCGAGCTGGCGACTTCGACGAACGGCCCGCCGTCGATCGAGATGTCGGAGCTGCGCGGCATGACCTGGATGTCGAGGGTCGTCAGCTGCTCGTCGAGCTGGGACAACAGCTCCGTGATCTCGGCCACGCGCTCGCCGCCGTTGCCCGGATCGGCCAGGTAGCGCTGATAGGTATTGGCGACGTCGGCGATCCGGCCCATGTCGCGCAGGACCGCGGCCACGCTGAGCAGCAGCCTCGGGCTCGGGAACCTCGCGTACGCCTCGAGGAAATTGGCCAGCGCCTGGTCGTAGGCCCGCGCGCGCAGCTGCTTGATGCCCTCGAGCATCAGCGCCTGGGCGAGCGGGCGGTTCGCCGGATCGTCGACCGCGATCGCCGGATCCTGGGTGATCACGTGCAGTCGCTCGGCGAGCTGCTTGTCGTCCTTGATCTGCACCAGCGGGGGCGCCGCCGCCGGTGCCTGGGCCGCCGGGATCGGGGCCGGTCCCTGGGCCGCCGCGGCCCGTGCGGCGAGCAGCACGCAGGCCACAGCAGCGCAACGCGCGATCGCTGCCGCGTGAGGTGCCCCATCCGGTCGGCCCGGCCGGAGCGCTTCGGGAGCCGCCGCCCTCATCGCTGCACCGGTGTTTGGACGGATCTCGTTCATTCGCCCGGACGTACGGAAGGATGCGCCACTCGGCCGCTCGCTTCAAGGTCCGCTACGCTCGGTAGGTCAGGGTGCTACCCTGCGCCGCGCATGCCGAGTCTACAGCGTCACGTCTTCGTGTGTATCAACGAGCGAGCCGCCGACAATCCCAAGGGGTGTTGCCTGCGCAAGGGCGGGCTCGAGGTCCGGGATCGCCTCAAGGCCGAGCTCGCCGAACGCGGGCTGTCCAAGATCATCCGCGCCAACAACGCGGGGTGCCTCGATCAGTGCGAGCACGGCGTGTCCGTCGTGGTGTACCCCGAGCAGGTCTGGTACGGCGCGGTCACCCCGGATGACATCCCCGAGATCATCGAGAAGCACCTGATCGGCGGCGAGGTCGTGCAGCGGCTGATGATCGCCAACCAGCCTCACCTCGCCGAGCGACCGGTGCTGCCCCCGCTGGTGATGCCCGCGGCGCGCAAATGATCGCCCGGGCGGGCGTGGTCGCAGCGCTGGTGGCGACCGCCAGCGCCGCCCGCGCCGACGCACCGAGGCCCGCGCCGCCGGAGGCGAACGCACCTGATCCGGCGGTGCAGCAGGCCGGCGAAGCCAACCTCGAGTCGACGGCGCATCGCCGTGGGTTGACCTTTGCGGCCGCGCTCGGCGGTGGCCTCATGCTCGGGTTCGGGATCAAGGACTCGGTCGGCCGCGGCGGCTCGCTGTCGCTCCGGCTCGGCCACGTCGCGACGCCGCGCACGGTGATCACCCTCGAGGCCGGCGTGACCGCCGCGCTGCATCGGCCGGCGAAGACGGTGGAGCAGCCAGACAACGGGATCGTTCCCAACACCGACGTGAACCTCCTGGCCGGCGCGCAGTATTACGTGAACCCGTCGCTGTGGTTGCGGCTCGCGGGGGGCGTCGGCCTCTACCAGGGTCGCAAGGTCGTGGTCTCGAGCGTCGCGCTCGATGACGTCACGCTGATCGGGCCGGCGGTGCTCGGTGGTCTGGGCGTCGACCTGGTGCGTTTCAAGTGGGCCGTGCTCGGGATCGAGTTTGGCGCCTCGGCGATGATCAACGGCGACGGCGTGCTGGTCGCGAGCAGCGCCGGCATCGGGGTGGCGTTCGACTGACGCGGCGCGCGGCGTCAGCGATCGGGGTCGTCCTCCGGATCCTCGACGACGATGTCGACCTGCTCGTCGGAGACGTTGGCGCCGCCGACCTGGGCCGCGCCGACGCGGGCGCGCGCGCTGGCGCGCAGGATCGCGCCCGAGGCCGTCGTCAGCGTGTACGCGCCCGTCACATCGGTCCGGGCGGTCGTGTCGGGGACGCCGTGGCGGGTGGCCGTGACGAGCGCGCCGGTGATCGGCAGACCGGCGCCATCGCGGACCACGCCGTGGACGGTCTTGGCGAGCGGTGGCCCGAGGTCGAGCTCGATGCGCGCCGTGCCGCCGCTCGGGATCGCGATCTGCTGCGAGACCGGCTGGCCGTGCCAGATCGCGTAGAACGACAGCTGGCACGCCGGGAGTCCGTCGACCGCGAATCGTCCACCGGTCACGCTGACCAGGCGGCGCGATTGCGGGACCGGGACCTGGCCGGTGGCTTCGAGGCAGGCGCCGAGCGCGAGCTCGAAGCTGCCGGTGGCGAGCCGGCTCGTCGTGCCTTCGAGTCGGCCGGTGCCGCCGAGCTCGAGCCGGACGCCGTCGCGCGGTGAGACGATCGTCGCGCTGGTCACGCCGCGGCCGTCGGCCTGCGCGGCGACCCGGTAGCGGCCGGGCGGCATGTCGTAGACCTCCCAGTGGCCAAGCGCATCGGTGCGCTCCTGCTGCGCGATGCCGCCGGGATCGAGCGGCGCCAGATCGACGTACGCGAAGCCGACCGGCTCGCCGCCCTGGTCCACGAGCACGCCCTCGATCGCGGCGCGGCGATCCGGGATCTGGAACACGACGTCATCGAACCGCGCGCCATCGCGGCAGCTGAACCGCCGGGCCGGCGAGGGCGCCGACTTCCACGGCCACGCGCGGATCGTGACCTCGGTGGCTTCGGTCGTGACCCAGCGGAACGTGCCGTCGGCGTCGATCCGGCCCGCGGGCGCGAACTCGAGCGCGGCGTCGCTCAGGTGGCGCTCGATCGCGCCGTCGCTGGCGGGCTTGCCGTCGCGGCCGACCACGCGGCCGGAGATCATACAGCCCGCGGTGAGCGTGAGGGTCGGCGTCAGGTGATCACCGGGCCGGACGGCGAGCTGCGCGTCGGCCGCGCTCGCGATGCCGGCGAACCGGGGGTGACTGGCGTCGAGCTCGAACGTGCCGGCGGGCAGCCGGAGCTCGAAGCTGCCGTCGTCGGCGGACTCCGCGACGTCGGTCGCGAGCGTGGGGCGCAGGCCGCCGCCGCGCGCGCGCAGCACCGCGCCGCCGACCGGCCGACCGGCGAGATCGATGACGTGGCCCGAGACCAGCCCGCCGCGCACGACCGATAGATCGACGCCGTCGGCATCGCCGCTGGCGAGCACCGTGGTCATCAGCGCCTCGTCGGGAACGCCGGCGATCTCGGCCGAGGGCAGGCTCGGCAGCCGCACCCGATCGGAGCGGCCGACCGACAGCACGGTGTCGTCGCGCACGAACGCGCGGTACACGCCGGGGAGGACCTGGATCGCGTACGAGCCATCCGGGTTCGCGGTGGTCGAGGACTCGCCCGCGTCACCGCGGAATACGACCTCGACGTTGCCGACCGGGCGCTGCTGGCGGATGTCGATCACGCGGCCGCTGATCGTCGCCGCGGGGCCAAGCGCGCCGAACGGCGGCGCCCCGACCCGCGCGCGAGAGATCGCGGCACCCGAGCCGTGGCTCGCCGAGCCCGGTGCGCTCGGGGGCGGCGCCTGGTTGCCAGCGCGTACGGCGGCCGGCTCGCGGGCGAACGGCGATCGCCGCGCGACCACGGCCCACCACGCGGCGATCGCGATCGCGACGACGGCAGCGACGGCGATTCGGGAGCGGCGAGTCATCGGAGGGGTTCGCTCGGAGAATGACAACCTGTCGCAGGTAGCAGCTATTCCGCGCCTTGCACTTCGATCACGACGGCGGTGACGTTGTCTTTGCCGCCGCGCTGGTTCGCGAGGCTGATCGCGGCGTCGGCGCACTCCTCGAGCGAGCCGTCGCTGCACAGCTCGGCGACCTCGGCGTCGCTCGAGAAGTATCCGTGCAGGCCGTCGCTGCACAACAGGAACCGATCGGCGATGGCGACGTCGATGTCGACGGTGTCGACCTGGACGTAGTCCTTGTGGCCGACCGCGCGCGTGATGACGTTCTTGCCGGCCGCCTTCTCGGCCTCGGCCTTGGACATCATGCCGTGCTTGACCTTGTAGTTGATCAGCGTGTGGTCCTCGGTCACCTGGAGCACGGTCGGGCCGCGCACGCGGTAGACCCGGCTGTCACCGACGTGGACGGCGAACGCGAGGTTGGCGCGGATCAGCAGCGCGGAGAGTGTGGTCGACATCCCCTTCTTCTCGGGGTCGAGCTCGGCCATGCCGTAGACCATGTAGCAGGCGCTCTTGACACCGCTCTCGAGCAGCCTGCGGATCTCCCAGATGCCTTCGCCATCCCCGGCCTGGACCTGCGCGACCAGGCGGTCGAGGTCGCGGCTGGCGCCGGAGACCCACATCCGCAGCTGCTCGACGGCCTCGCGGCTCGCGATCTCGCCCTTGTTGTGGCCACCGACCCCGTCCGCGACCACGTAGAACCCGCGCGCGTCGTCCCGAAACAACGCGTCCTCGTTGATCTGGCGTCTACGACCGACGTCGGTGCGCGCCACAGATTGCAGCTTCACTCGAACCAATCCTATCATTCATGGCGATTACCAGATCGACTTGCTACCATGAGCCACCGTGAGCGAAGTGACCCCACCCGGGCTGGCTGAGGTCATCCGCGAACGATCGAGCGAGATCCTCGCAAGCTGGATCGTTCAGTTCGAGCGCTCGCTGCTGCGGTTCCGGCGCGCGACCAAGGCGGCGACGCACACCGCGCAGGTGGCGAACCTGGTCGAGGCGCTGTCGGTCGCCGTGTCGGGTGGCTCGCACGAGCTCAAGCCGGGCGCGAACGTGACGCGAGAGCTCGAGCGCAGCGCGGCGTTTCTCGGCGCGCAGTTCGCGAGCGAGGGCGCGACGGGGTTCGACATCGCGGCGCTGCTGCTCGAGCTGCGCGACGTGGTCGCCGGCATGGCGGATGCCGAGGACGCCGCGGCGCTGAGCCGGCTGTTCGAGTGGCTCACCACCGTGGCGCTCGACGCGTTTGCCGCGTCCGGCATGCAATCGCTGCGCGAGCGCCAGGCCGATCAGCTCGAGAACGGCACCCCGGTGATCGAGGTGTTGTCGAAAGTTCCAGCGGTGCTGTTGGTCGGCGCGCCGAGCACGTCGACCATCGATTCGCTGCTGTCCCGCGCGTGGATGCTCGCGGTCGGTACCGGGGCGCCGTGCCTCATCATCGACTGCGGCGGGCTCGCCGAGCCCGGTGAGAGGAATTTCGATGGCGGCTACCGGAAATTTCTCGAGCAGGCCGAGGGCAGCGCGCTGCAGGTCGTGCTGTCGACGGCCCGTCGCCCGCTGCGCGAGCGCGCCGCGACCCTGACCAGCGCGAGCGGCATGTCATTTCAGCATTTCGATCGGTTCGACAGCGCTGTGGCGCACGCGCTCGAGCGCGCCGGGTACCACGTCATGCGGCGGAGCTGATCGGCGAGTCATGGACGCTCGGCGGCCGCGGGGTGGCCGTCGGGCGGATATGGTACGCTCTGAGATCCGGTGGGCGACTTCCCGATCGGCTTTGGCCGGTATCAACTCGTCGAGCGGCTGGCCGTGGGAGGCATGGCCGAGCTGTTTGTTGCGGCCGCACCGGGGGAGCACGGCTTTCAGAAAAAGGTCGTGATCAAGCGTCTGTTGCCCCATCTGGTGGACGACGAGACCTACAACGCGATGTTCATCGACGAGGCGAAGCTCACGGCGCGCCTGGTCCACCCCAAGATCGCGCAGACCTTCGAGCTCGGGAAGGTCGATGACGCGCTGTTCATCGCGATGGAGTACGTCGACGGCATCGACGTGCTGGCGCTGCTCCGGGAGTTCGCGGCGCGGCGCCGCCGGGTCGACCCCCAGATGGCGGCGTGGATCGCGCACGAGGTGCTCGATGCACTTGACTACGCCCACAACCAGATCGGTGAGGACGGTTCGCGGCTCAATATCGTACATCGCGACATCTCGCCGTCGAACGTGCTGCTGAGCGTGCGCGGCGACATCAAGCTGGTCGATTTCGGGATCGCGCGCCAGCAGGATCCGGAGCGGGCGCACAAGAGCAAGAGCGGGACGCTCAAGGGCAAGTACGGCTACATGTCTCCGGAGCAGGTCATCGAGCAGGGCCTCGATGCGCGCAGCGATCTGTTCTCGGTGGGCGTGGTGCTCGCCGAGCTGTTGACCGGGCGGCGGCTGTTCGCGGCGACCAACGAGCTCGACGTGCTCCTGATGGTGCGCGACGCCAAGCTGGTGCGGTTCGACAAGTACGGCGCGGACATCGAGCCGGGGCTGAGCGAGATCGTGCGCACGGCGCTGAAGAAGTCGGTCGACGAGCGCTGGCAGACCGCGGCGCAGTTCCGCGATGCGGTCGCGGAGTGGCTGTTCGAGCACCGCCACCGCATGACGCCCAAGGTGGTCGCCGACGTCGTGACCGAGCTGCGCGACGCGGTGATCGAGCGCCGCAACAAGACGGTGAACGCCGGGACCACGGTGCTCGACGATCTCGCGGCCGGCGGCGGGCCGAGCGAGGACGCGGTGCCGGTCGCCGCGGTCGATGGCGAGCACAGCATGCCGCTGATCTCGATGAGCTACGAGGGCTCCGATCCAGCCCCGTCAAAGGTCGCGATCGGCGACCTGTCGGCGCACGTCAACCTTCCGCGCGCCGACACCGTGAACGCGCGACCGGTGACCCGGCAGGCGGTCGCGCCGACCCCGGCGCACGGCCTCGTGGTGAGGCGGCCCACGCCGGTGCCCCGGGCGCGCACACCGGTATCCGGGCGGGCGCGCGACGCGACGGAGCGCGATGGCATCGTCGATAGCCCCATCGCCGATACGATCAGCGCGGCGGTCGAGGCGATCACGCTTCCGATCCACGACCTGCCGACCGGCCCGAGCCATCGCAACGGGCCTGGCGCCATCGGTGGCCTGGTGGGAGTCGGCGCCCGGGGCGGACGGATCGCCCGGCCCGGCCCGAGCGAGGACTCGGCGATGCGCGCATTCGAGGATCTCGGCCGCGAGCTCGAGCTGCCGCTGCCGTCCCCGCCGTTCCCCGAGGACAGCCGCAAGCGCCAGCTGACGCCACCGCCGCTGCCGGACATTCCGGAGCCGCCCGACGACGCCGGGGAGTTCAGCACCACGCCGCCGCTCCGCGTGCTGTTCCGCCTGATGACCGCGCGCGCCACCGGCCTCCTGCTGGTCTCGGTCGGCGGGATCAGAAAAGAGATCTACGTGCGCGACGGTCAGCCCGAGTACGTGTCGTCGAACGTCGCCAGCGAGCTGTTCGGCAACTACCTGGTCAGCAAGTCCGTGCTGTCGGATGGCGAGCTCGCGATGGCGCTCGCGATGATGCCGCACTACGGCGGCAAGCTCGGCGACACGCTGGTCGGCCTGGGCCTGCTCAAGCCACTCGAGGTGTTCCGTCACCTGACCCGGCAGGTCCGGACCAAGATCATCGACGTCTGCACGTGGAACAAGGGCTCGTTCGGCTGGTACGCCGGTCGCGAGAACCCGCGCGAGGCGTTCCCGCTCGACTTCAACGCGTTCGAGATCCTCGGCGCCGGTGCGCTGGCGCTGTCGGACGACGTCGTCGACGCGTGGATCGCGCGCAACGGGGCGTTGCGGCTGCGCGCGGCCCGGACCCGCCGGGTCGGTCCCGAGCGCTTCGAGGTGCCGGGGCTCGTCGAGCTGTGCGACATGCTCGACGGCAAGCGCACGGTCGCCGATCTGGTCGAGGCCTGGCCGGATCGCCACGACCGGCTCAAGACCGGCCGGATGCTGAGCCTGCTCGAGTGCTGCGAGCTGGCTCGCCCGAGCTAGCCGAGCCGCGTCAAGCGGTGGCGTGGCGCCTACGCCGGAGCAAGCCGTACGCGACGGCGATCGCCGGCGCGGCCGGGGCGAACGATCGAGTGTCGCTCGCGCGGTCGGTTCGCTTGTTCTGATCGACCTCTCAGTCGATCGCGCACGCCGCGAGCGCGGCCGTGAACCGTGCCGGCAGCGGCGCTTCGACGAACAGCTTGTCGCCGCCGAGCGGCAGCGCGATCGACGCGGCGTGGAGGAAGAAGCCGTCGTGGCCGTGCAGGGCGGCGCCGCCGTATAGCGTGTCGCCGGTGATCGGCGCGCCGACGTGTGCCAGGTGGGCGCGGACCTGGTGCATGCGGCCGGTCTGGGCGACGCAGCGGACCAGCGCGTGATCGGGCGAGGTCCGTTCGATCTCGATCTGGGTGTACGCCGCGAGCCCCTCGGTGGCGTCGACCGCGACCCGCTTGCCGCGCTGGGCGAGCGGCGCGTCGCACTCGCGGGACACCGGGTGGCCGTCGGTGATCGCGAGGTAGTGCTTCGAGACCTGGCCGGCACCGAACGCCTCGCGCAGCGCGTGGTAGGTCTCGATCGTGCGGGCGACGACGAGCACGCCCGAGGTGCCGATGTCGAGGCGATGGACGAGGCCGCCGTCGCGGGGGTCGTCGCCGATCGCGACGCACTCGGGGAACCGGAACGCGATCGCGTTGGCCACGGTGCCGAGCTCGCCGGCGCGCAGCGGCTGCGACGGGATGCCGGCGGGCTTGGCGACCACGACGAGCTCGCTGCGCTCGACGAGGATGACCAGCGGGACGTCGGGATCGGGCGCGGGCCTGAGCGCGTCTCCGGACACCGGCTCGCGCGCCAGCTCGACGGTGTCGCCGACCGCGACCCGGTCGCCCTTGCGCGCGCGCTTGCCGTTGACGCGGATCGCGCCGTCGTCGAACAGCGCGGCGAGCTGCCGGCGGCCGGCGTCGGGAAAGAACCGCGCGAGCGCCTTGTCGGCCCGGTCGGCAACGTCGATCGTGAGCTTCATACAGCCTCCATCAAGATCGCAGGTGCGGGGGCGCCGGGGGCCAGCGCGGTCAGCTCCGCCGCGATCACGACGAGCGCGTTGCAGCCGACGAGCGATGACAGCATCGCCGAGCCCTGCTTGGCGTGCGGCGTGGCGATCAACTGCTCGCCGTGGCGCGTGACGCGGGCCCGCAGGTAGTGCGCGCGGCCGGCTTGCTTGCGGTACCCGTCGGTGACCCGCACGATCGCCTGGGGTCGCTCGAGCACCGTGGCGCCCTGCATCGCGAGCAGCGCCGGCCGCAGGAACAGCTCGAACGCCACGACGGTCGACACCGGGTTGCCGGGCAGCCCGAACACCGGCGCGGCCGGCGCGGAGCCCGCCGCGGGCCGCATCCCGAACGAGAACGGCTTGCCCGGCCGCATCGCGATCTTGTAGAGCTCGAGCGAGATGCCGGCGGCGGTCAGCGCGGCGTGCACGTAGTCGCGGTCGCCGACCGAGACCCCGCCGGTGGTGATCACGACGTCGTAGCCGCGCGAGGCGTCGAGCCGATCGGCGAGCGAGCCGAGGTTGTCGCGCGCGATGCCGAGCCGATCGGCGACCCCGCCGGCCTCCGCGATCAGCGCCGCCAGCGCGTGGACCGAGGAGTCGACCAGCTGGCCGTGGCCGGGCGGCACCGCGACATCGACCAGCTCGTCGCCGGTGGCGATCAGCGCGATGCGCGGGCTGCGCGCGACCCAGAGCGAGCCTGTGCCGAGCGCCGCGCACAGCCCGAGGTCCCAGCCGGACAGCCGGGTGCCGGCCGCGAGCACGGTCTGCCCGATCGCGACGTCCTCGCCGGTCGACCGCACGTTGTCGCCGGGCGGCGAACCAGGCAGGGTGACGCGGTCGCCGTCGCGGGTCGCGTCCTCCTGGATCACGACGGTATCGGCGCCGGGCGGCATCGGCGCGCCAGTGAAGATCCGGACCGCGGTGCCCGCGGCGAGCGGCGCGATGTCGAGCTGGCCGGCGGCGACCACGCCGACGACCGGCAGCGCGCCCGGCAGATCCGCCGCGCGTGCGGCATAGCCATCCATCGCCGAGTTGTCGTACCCAGGCAGCGCGCGGGTCGCGACGATGTCGCGCGCGAGCACCCGGCCGCGCGCCGCGTCGAGCGCGACCAGCTCGTGGGCGAGCCGCGGCATACGTTCGATGACCGCGCGTGCGGCGTCGGCGACGGAGATCACGTCGGCATCTTACGTCGCCCGCGGCCGGACGCCAGCGCCTGCGCCACCCGAACCGCTAGTGCAGCTGGGCGATCATCAGGTGCGCGACGCTGAAGTAGATGAACAGGCCCGACGCGTCGACCAGCGTCGTGATCAGCGGCGCCGAGATCACGGTGGGATCGATGCCGAACCGCTGGGCTGCGAGCGGGATCGCGGCGCCGACCGCGTTGGCCCAGGTGCACACCACGAGGATCGTCGTGGCGACGCATAGCGCGAGATCGTAGCTGACGCCCCACAATAGCGCGCGGCCGAACGCGATCGTGCCCAGCAGGATCCCGAGCATGAGGCCGGCAGCGACCTCGCGGCGGACCACCCGCACGACGTCGCGGACCCGGACCTCGCCGAGCGCGAGCGCGCGGATGATGGTCGACACGGTCTGCGAGCCGGCGTTGCCGCCGGTGCCGATCAGGAGCGGTACGAAGAACGACAGCGCGACGACCTTGGCGAGCTCGTCCTCGAAGTAGCGCAGCACCGTGCCGGTCGCGGTCTCGGCGACGAACAGCAGGATCAACCAGGTCAGCCGGCTGCGCACGGTGCGGGTCAACGGCGTGAGGAAGTACGGCGCGCGGCCGGCGAGCTTGCCCGACACGCCGCCCTGGTTGAGGATGCCGGTGCCGACGGCGTCGAGCGCCGCGCCGAGCAGGTCGTCGACCCGGACCGCGCCGATCAGATCGCCGTGGTGGTCGATCACCGGCAGCGACAGGAAGTCGTGGGTATTGATGATGTCAGCGGCGTCGCCGCGCGCGGTGTCCTCGGTGACCGCGATCGGATCGGGGGTCATCACCTGCGCGAGCGGGGTGGCACGATCGGTGATCGAGAGCAGCCGCAGCGGCGCCACGCCGACCAGCTTGTTGCCATCGCAGATGTAACAGTTGACCGCGACCTCGATCTCGTCGGCGTCGACGCGCAGGATATCCATCGCGTCGCCGACCGTGCGCGGCGAGCCGCCGGGGGCCGCGCGCTCGCAGCGCCAGATCTTCGGCGTCATGATCCGGCCGATCGCCGACTCGGGGTAGGCGAGCAGGCGATCGATCGCGGCCTTCTCGTCGGTGGTGTACGTCTGCTCGATCCGCGCGCGCTGATCGGGCGGCAGCGCGGCGAGGATCGCGACCTCGTGATCGGTGGGCAGGAACTGGAGCAGGTGGCAGGTGCGCTGCGCCGAGACCTCGGCGAGCAGCTGCGCGGCGACCACCGGATGGGCGGCCCGCAGCATCGCGGCGCCGCGGCGATCGTCGATCGCGTCGAGGATCGCGCGCGCCTCGCCACGCGGCCGGCGCGACAGATCGCGGCCGAGATCGGCGGGTCGGAACTGCTTGACCGCGGTCTTGAGCGCACCGGCGGCGGCACCGTGTCGCAATGCTTCATCGATCGAGGTCAGGTCGGGCACCGGGACAGCGCTGTGGATCGCCTCATCGCCCTCAGGTCCCGCGGGAGCTCCACTCATGACCTCCAGCTTCCCCGATCCACACGGTGCCGGGAAACGTGTCAGCCTTGGATTGTCGTTAAGCCGGACTCGCTGCAACGAGAATGTCGCGCGCGCGTTAGGATCGCGCCATGAATCGCGCGCTCCGCCTGCTCGCTCCGATCGTTTCGGGACTGTTCGCCATGGCGTGCAGTCCACCCGATGCCGCGAAGCCGGCGGCGGCGCCGAAGCCGGCGGTGGCGCCCACACGCATCGCTGACGCCAAGGATCTCGCCACACCCGAAGAGACCCACCTGCGCCACGTGCGTCAGCTGACTTTCGGCGCCGACAACGCCGAGGCGTACTGGTCGTTTGCCGGCGACCGGTTGATCATGCAGACCAACCACGCGCCGTACAAGTGCGATCAGATCGAGGAGCTGACCGTCGCGACCGGGAAGACCAAGCTGGTCTCGACCGGCAAGGGCCGCACGACGTGCTCGTACTTCCTCAAGGGCGATCAGGAGATCATCTACGCGTCGACCCACGAGGTCTCGCCTGCCTGCCCGACGCCGCCGGACATGTCGAAGGGCTACTACTGGGGCCTGTTCGACTACGACATCTATCGCGCCAACGCCGACGGCTCGAGCCCGCGCAAGCTGACCACCGAGAAGGGCTACGACGCCGAGGCCACGGTGTGCCCGGTCGACGGCAGCATCATCTTCACGTCGATCCGCTCGGGTGATCTCGAGCTGTGGCGGATGGACGCCGACGGCAAGAACGTCAAGCAGCTGACCAGCTCGCCGGGGTACGACGGCGGTGCGTTCTTCTCCGCGGATTGCCGAAAGATCGTGTGGCGATCGTCGCGCCCACAGGGCAAGGACCTCGACGATTACAAGGCGCTGCTCGCGCAGAACCTCGTCAAGCCGACCAAGATGGACCTCTACATCGCCAACGCCGACGGCTCGGACGCGCGCCAGCTGACGTATCTGCCAGGCGCGTCGTTCGCGCCGTTCTTTTTCCCCGACGGCAAGCGCGTGATCTTCGCGTCGAACTACCTGGCGCCGCGCGGCCCCGAGTTCGATCTGTTCGCGATCAACATCGACGGCAGCCACCTCGAGCGGATCACCTACGCCGGCGGGTTCGACGGGTTTCCGATGTTCTCGCCCGACGGCAAGACCCTGGCGTTCTCGTCGAACCGGCGCGACGTGATCGGCGATGCGTACCGCGTCACCGGTGGCCGCGCGGGCGAGCACGATACCAACGTGTTCCTCGCCGAGTGGGTCGAGGTGCCCGCCGCGGCGAGCGCGGCGGACGATCGGCCGGCCGCCCCCGAGCCGCTCGCGGCCGATCGGTTCGCCGGCACGGTTCGCTACCTCGCGGCCGACGAGCGCGAAGGCCGCGGGATCGGTACCAAGGGGCTCGACGACGCCGAGCGCTTCGTCGAGGACATGCTCAAGGCGGTGGGCGTCGAGCCCGGCGCCGCCGGCGCCTGGCGCCAGCCGTTCCAGGTCACCACCCAGGTGACCCGCCAGACCCAGACCAAGATCGCACTCGATGGCGTGGCGCTGGCCGACGATGATGCGACGCCGGTGGCGGCGTCGGCGAGCACGACGGCGCGCGGCGAGCTGGTCCGGGTCGGCTGGGGCATCATCGACGATGCCACCAAGCTCGACGACTACCGAGGCACACAGGTCAAGGGCAAGATCGCGGTGGTCCATCGCTTCGTGCCGGCGTCCGCCAAGCTCGACGCGGCGCAGACGTCGCGGCTCGGCGACCTGCGCTACAAGGCGTTCATCGCGCGCGGCAAGGGCGCGATCGGCCTGGTCGTCGTCGATGACGGTGATCCGGCCCAGGACGAGGCGCCGCTGCCCCGGCTGTCCGCGGTCGAGAGCGAGTCGCAGATCCCGATCGTCGTGGTGACCCGCAAGGCGGCCGCCGCGCTCGATGCGCTGCCCCGGAAGCCACACCGCGCCGAGCTCGCGATCGCGCTCCGGCCGACCCGGACCGAGACCCACAACGTGATCGGCGTGATCCGCGCCGGCGGGCCCACCAAGCTGCCGGGCGTGATCGTCGTCGGCGCGCACCTCGATCACCTCGGCATGGGCGGCGGGGCCAGCGCGCTCGACCCGGCGGTCAACGCCGTCCACAACGGCGCCGACGACAACGCCTCGGGGGTCGCCGGCATGCTCGAGGTCGCGCGCGCGGTCGCCGCGCGGCGCACCGAGCTGTCGCGCGATGTCTACGTGATCGGGTTCTCCGGCGAGGAGATGGGTGACCTGGGCAGCGAGTACTACCTCAAGCACCCGGCGACCAAGGAGCCGATCGTCGCGATGATCAACATGGACATGATCGGCCGGATGAAGATGAACAAGCTCTACGTCAACGGCGGCGACTCCGCCAAGGAGTGGCGCGAGATCGTCGCACCCGCCTGCGAGGCCCAGCGCGTCGACTGCACGATCGGCGGCTCCGGGTATGGCCCATCCGACCACATGCCGTTCTACATCGCCGGCTCGCCGGTGCTGTTCTTCTTCACCGGCAGCCACAGCGACTATCACACCGCGTCCGACGATGCCGACAAGATCAACGCGATCGGCGGCGCGCGGGTCGCGGCGATCGCCGCGGTCGCGACGGTCGCTGCCGCCAACATCAAGGCGCTGACCTACGTCAAGGCGCCGCCCGAGCCGATGGGAGGCGACATGCCTCGCCGCGGCGCTTCGCTCGGGACGGTCCCGTCCTACGACGAAGATCCGGCGCGCCCCAAGGGCCTGGTGTTGTCCGACGTCGTGCCCGACGGCCCGGCTGCCAGGGCCGGGCTCAAGGCCGGAGACCGGATCACCCAGATCGACACTCACGAGATCGCAAATGCGTCGGATCTGATGTTCGTCCTGACCATGGGAAAACCCGGCCAGGACGCGAAGATCACCTATGTGCGCGATGGCAAGACGTTCACGGTGACGGCGGTCTACGGCAAGCCGCGCAGCCGCAAGTAGCCCCGGCACGTGGCTGGCATGTCATCGGGGTGAAAGGTCGATGGTGACGAGATGACTCATGCACTCACGGCACCGAAGGAACGTCCGATTCGAGGCCGGCAGCGGCTGTTCTTGATCGTCGCCGGGGTCGCCGGCGCGATCGTGGTCGCCGGGATCGGGGGCGTGCTCATGCTCGTTCGCTGAGCGCGTCGATCACACCTCTTCAGTTGTCGAGCTGCGCGAGCCGCTCCTCGAGTCCTTCGACCACGGCCTTGGCCTGCGCAACGCCGACCCGGGCCGCGGCCAGATCGCGCTCGAGCTTCACGACCTCGCGCTGGCGCTGCACCACGTCACCGTGTGCCGTGCGCAGCGCGGCTTCGATGCGGTTGCGCTCTGCGGCCGCCTTGGCGCGTTCGGCGTCGATGCGGCGCGTCTCGGCCGCGGCTTCGGCGCGCGCGGCCGCGGCTTCGCGCTCCTGGCGGCGCTGGGCGTCGGCGGCGTCGCGGCGCTCGCGTGCGGCGTCGGCTTCGCGCTGCGTGTGCGCGGCGTCGGTGGCTTCGCGCTGCGTATGCGCGGGGTCGGAGGTCGCGGCGCGGTGCGCGGGGTCGGAGGTCGCGGCGCGGTGCGCGGGGTCGGAGGTCGCGGCGCGGTGCGCGGGGTCGGAGGTCGCGGCGCGATGCGCGGGGTCGGAGGTCGCGGCGCGGTGCGTGGGAGCGTCATCAGCTTTGGCGGGGGCCCGAGGCTTGTGCGCAGCGTCGACTGCGGGGATGCCCACCACCTCGAACCCCGGCGGATCGCGATCCGCCGACAGCGCGCCGGGCAGGTCGGGCTCCCAGCCGCCCGATGCAGCGAGCGCCGACAGCGTCTGCGTCACGCGCCGCATCGTCGATTCGGTCGCGCTGTGCTCGGCGTCGACCAGGATCTTGGCGGCCTGTGCACGCAGCCGGGCGATCGCATCGCGGTGCGAGGCCATCGCGTCGAGCCGGCCGTCGCGCAGCCGCTGGGCGGTCTCGAACAGCGCCTCGAACGCCGCGCGCGCCTGCCACCACAGCTGATCGATCACCCACGCCGAGAGCGGCGGGCGGGCGAGCTTGGCGAGCTTGGCGGCCCCGTCCTTGTCCCCGGCCGTCTTGAGCTCACCGGCGAGGCGCTTGCGCTCGACCACGAACCGATCGAGCGGAACCTGGTACAGCGATGCCACTGCATCGTCATAGCGCATTCCGCGACATCGTATCAGCGAGTGGCGCGGTCTTGCTGCGTCACGCTACCGAGGTTGGATCTTGATTGGTCGTTTGCCACTCGTGCCAGTCATGGTGTCGCCGGCGTGGCCGAACGACCCTGGGCGTGTACCCGACGCCACCGCGCATCGCAGGGCTTGCGAAATCGCTATCTTCGAAGCTCACCAAGGAGGGGCAAAGCGCGGCGAGGACGAATGCCGTGGGAATCGTCCTTTGGTCGAGTGCGTTCACGCACGCCGCCCGGTGCGCCGAGCGCGCAGGCGCCAGATCAAGCCGACGACGCCGATCGCTGCGATCATGGCGCCGACCGCGAGCCGGGCCATCGGCCGCCGCTTGACCGGCTCGAGGAGCTCGGGCGGGACCACGGTGCTCGCCGAGGGCGAGGCTAGCAAGGATCCACGCCCAGGCGGATCGCTGGCGGGAAATGACTCGAGGCTGGCCTGATCGATCGCGTCCCAGTCGGAGATTGGGGTGGTCATGCCCGGTCGAGGATTGCACTCGACGTGCCCGCTCATGCTGCGTGCAGTCGACGAATCCCCCAGGTCGCGAAGGCGAGCGCGGCCAGCGCCCCCACCACCGTCGCGAGCGTGCGAGTGGCGGGCGCGGCGCGGGGCGCGGTGTGGATGACCGCGGTGACCGCTTCGTCGTCCTCCCACTCGATCACGAGCGCGGAATAATCAGAACCGGCAGGGCCGGCAGGACCGGCAGGACCATCGAGGCCGGGATCGTTGTCGAAGGTACGTGCGTTCATACCTCCGAGGTGAGCAACCGTCGTGCCCGATCGGCGAGGCTGCGAATTTTGACGTCGGAAAATATCGCAGCCAGGGATCGTTCCGGGTGATGGCGGCGATGGACGAAGCGTCACAGCGATCTGATACTGAACAGATGTCTCATGAAGGATGATCTTCGAGCGCAGCTGCTGGCGAAGGCGAAGGGATCCGCCGCGACGGCGCGCATCGTGCGGCTGGACGGGCTCGTACCGGCCGCCGATCCAGCGCGCTGGGGCCTCGAGGCGTTGCGCGGGCGGTTGGTCGAGCTGTCGGCGCGCGGCGCCACCGCGACCCTCACGACCGCGATCGAGCTGGTGCTCGAAGCGCAGCAGGCGGCGGAACCGGTTGCCTGGGTGACGCTGGGCAACGCCACGTTCTATCCGCCGGACGTGGCCGAGGCCGGCGTCGATCTCGCGGCGCTCGTCGTGGTGCGCGTGATCGACACCGTCACGGCGGCGCGCGCGGCCGAGCGGCTGCTGCGCTCGGGTGCGTTCGGCCTGGTCGTCCTCGACTTCGGTGGGGGCGGCAGCAACGTCGAGCTGCCGATCGCCCACCAAGGCCGGCTGGTCACGCTCGCGCAAGCGCACGATGCCGCGGTCGTGTGCATCACCGAAAAGCCCGCCGATGCGGCGTCGCTCGGATCGCTGGTCTCGCTGCGCGCCGAGGCCCTGCGGCTGCGCGATCGCGCTCACGGCCATGACGTGACGTTGCGCGTGTTGAAGGACAAGCGCCGCGGCCCGGGCTGGGCACGTACGATCAAGCTGCGCGGGCCAGCGGGGTTCTAGTCTCAATGCCGAGCAGATAGGCGACAAGTCCTCGACAAGAATTGGAATTCCGGCGCGTGAGGCGAGGTTTGCCCGGATCGGGTCTGGTCTGGAGGATCATGCAGCGCTCGTGGCAGCGTCCAACAGACGTTCACCGAGCGCCAGGGTTCATGCGTTGCTCGCCACGTGATCGAGATCGTTCGACGAAGACCAGATATTTCGTCGAGCACGCCGAACAGCCCCACTCTTCTGCGAGCAACGTAATGAAACCCTGGAGCGCAGCCATACACAGGTCACGGCTTCTCGTCGAGGATCCAACGGCACCGCGGCAGTTTCGGAACGACACCCTCACGCCAACGGCCGCGGACACCAGCGCAGCGCCGCCCGGATCCATTGCTCGAGCGTTCCTCTCGCACCGGCCGCACCGAGGTCTGCTGCGGCGGCGCTGACGGCGGCTGTGGCAATCGCTGGCTTCCAGCCGAGCCCGATCAGCGCAGCTTTCGCCTGTGTGCGAACGATCGCGACGTCGAGCTTGCTGGCCTCGTCGGCGTGGTCACGCGCGCCCGCGTGGGCGCCGGTTACCGGGATCCCGGGCACACCGGCGTTGGCCTGTGCGGGCGCGCCCACGCGGGCGCCACCTACCGGGATCCCAGGCACACCGGCATGGGCCTGTACGGGTGCGCCCACGCGGGC